>OLHA01000782.1_pt1 | contig 18225 bp, 18 predicted proteins | sample 1605961 | NCBI WGS metagenome assembly OLHA01 (sample SAMN03283288) | human gut metagenome | biome: human-associated habitat; material: feces | host: Homo sapiens | place: Peru | collected 2012
TTTTATAATGTCGGGAAGAGGTTCTATATATAATAGACTTAATAGCAATTCTTCGAGCGTTCTTTTTAATAGCGTTATGCTTAGAAGTCCTGTAAATGTGGTTGATGAGATAGAATATTTAAATAAAAGATACGGAATAAAAGAGATTATAGATTGCACTATTTGTTTTCCAACTGACGAATGGCTTTCTTTATTTTGCGAAACTATGCGAGAGAGAGGATTAAATAAAAAAGTATATATAGATTGTTATATGTATTTAAATATTTTGCATTTTGAAGATTTTAAAATGATGAAAAAAGCAGGCTTCAAAACTATAATATTTAATTTGCCAACGATTAATAATTATACGATTGAAAAAATAGGAATAGATAGAAATAATATAGAGCAAATGGTTGAATCGATTAAACTAGCAAAAAAAGCGGGATTATTTATAGACTTAATGGTAAAATTGGGCTATCCAAACGAAACGGAAGAAGATATTATAAAAACATTTCAAATAGTAAAAAAATTAATGCTTGGCGGATATGTTAATTCAATGAATGTTTCAATATTTGTGCCTTATCCTAATACTCAATTATTTAATTATTGTAAGGAAAACGATTTGCTTAAAACTAAAAATTGGTTTGATTTTGATATGCGTAAATCCGTAATTAAACTTAATTTTGACGAAGAGAAATTATATAAATATATAGAATATTTTTATAATTTGTCTTTTAATCCTTTATATTTGTTTCATAAAATCGCAGATATAAGAGATATTTACGATATAAGGCATCATATAAATTCTTTTAAAAATATTTTGTCTTATTATTTTAGATAAAAGAAAAAATAATTTAACTTATAACAATAACAAATTCTCTTTTATTCTTATCTTCCGATTTATTAAATCTTTCGCATATATTTACAATTTCGTCTATTATTATCTCTTCTTTATCGGTAGTTAAATCCAAACAAAGCCCAATTATTTTATTTTTTGAATAAACTTTTTTAATAGCGTTTAATACTTTATTCATTCTATAAGGCGTATCTAAAATTATAATTGGAATATTTAATTTTTTTAAATATATTAATTTTCTTTCTCTCTCTTTATCATCTCGCGAAAGCAAACCCGCATAATAAAATTCTTTAAAATTAAAAGGCAAGCACATTATTGCGGCGGTTATACTGCTTACTCCAGGAATTGGCTTAACTTTTATATTATTTGAATAACAATATTCAAGCAATATTTTTCCAGGGTCTTCCAAAATCGGAGTTCCGCAATCGCTTATTAAAGTCGCGATTTTACAGTTTAATATTTTTTCTACTATTTCGTATATTTCTTTTGATTTATTTGTGTGTTCGCTGAATTCGATTAATTTTTCTCTTTCAATATTTATATTTAAAATCTTAAAAAGAGTTGTCGCTTCTCTGAAACTTTCCGCTAATATTATATCGCTTTTTATAAGAATTTCTTTTAATCTTTCCGTATTGTCTTTATAATTTCCAATATCTCTTGCCGCAATATAAAGCATTATGCATCCTTTTTAATTTTCTTTAATAATAACAATATTTCTTTCTTTATCTTCGTTATTTAATTTTTTTATTTCAATATTATATTTTTTAATATCTTTAATTTCTTCAAGCTCTTTGTTTATTTTATTCAATTTGCCTTTATATGCAAGCAAAACAGAATTTTTATTTTTTAATTTGTTAAATATTTTTAATAAAGTTTTTATATCAGAAAAAGCTCTCGCTATGATTGTGTCGTATTTTTCTTTTATTTCATAAACATTGACGCATTTTATTTCTATATTATTTAAACAAATTTCTTTTTTTGCCAATTTAAGAAAATCGGCTTTTTTATTTTTTGATTCGCATAAAACAAATTTTTTATTATCGTAAATTATAGAAATAGGAATTGAAGGAAGTCCAGCGCCAGAACCAATATCGATAATATTGTCATAATTTTTAAATAAATCAAAAGCAAGAAGAGAATCTATAATATGCTCTTTAATAAAATCTTCAATATTTTTAGCTCCCGTTATATTTATATTTTTATTATAATCTATAACCAAAGAAGCGTATTTTATCAAAGCTATTCTTTTTTGATAATCTATATTTAAAAAATTAAAATATTCTTCATACATATAAATAAAAATTTAAATTTTCTACCAACCTAATTTTTTAGCTTCTCTTTTTGCATTCTCTCCCGCCAAAACATTCGTTATATTATAACGCAATTCTCTTTTATCGGTTTTGCTTTTTATTATAAATTCTTTCGGATAAGGAATATTATTAATTGTAGTATAAGAACCTAAAGTTATATCGATTAAATTATTCATAAAAGCGATTGAAATATTTCTTATTCTGTAAGTTGAAGCCGAAAATATTATTGTGTCGACTCTGTCTGCATATCCTATTTTTAGAGTATGCCAATTTTTTCCCAATGTTAAATTACTGCTTAATATTTTTTTATCCAAATCTATAAATTTATAATCTAATATATCGGCGTAAACTTTTGGAAAACGCATTATCGGAGCTTCCAAAGAAAAATTATTAAAATTATCTTTTATAGGCTCTTCTTCAGGAACATTCAATGTTAATTGATTTTTAATAACTTGAGCGTTCATTATTGCGCCTCCAAAAAGTCCGTCAACCGCGCTTATATATTTGCTCGTTCCATTCATATAATAATTAATAAGCAAAGGCATTTGGTCTACATCGTCTCCGCTGTAAAAAGCGCCACCTGAAGAATATATTGAAGTAAACGGAGATTTTGAAAATCTATCGAAAGCTTCTTTAATAATATTTTCTTCGTTTTGAGCGAATATATTTTGAATTAAAAATGCAAATGCAAATAAATATAATAATGTCCTTTTTATCATTTTATTTTTTCTCCTAAAATATTTTTAATTTTTTAATTTATTATTTATAAACTCTATTCTCTTTTTTATTCTATCCTCTTCAAAATTAATAAAAATAAAATCTTTATATAAAGAAGAAATTGATTTTCTATAATATTTCAAAGCGTTCTTCAAATCGTTCTTATCATAATAAGCGTCCGCAATATGCAAATATATTTCCGCTTTAGAATTATCGTCAACATATAAAGCAGCTTTAAGAAGTTGTTTCAAAGCGCCGTCATAATTTTTCTTTTTATAATATCCAAAACCTAAAGTATCCAAATAATGAGAAGATTTAGATTCTTTTTTTATGGCATTTTTAGCAAGCTCTATTCCTCTGTCAATATCAATTTCCAAATATACCAAAACCCAAGCCATGCTATTTATATTATTAGCCGAATTCGTATTACTTGAATAAATAAAATTAACATATTCCATAACGGAGTTTGTATTCGATATGGACATTGCAGTTATATAAGGAATATTTAATCTATACTCGTTTGTATTCGATTTATTATTTCTAAAATATATTAAATCTTCATTTAAAAATTGATTCGCTTTTTCAATTTCATTTTTATGCAAATTAACATAAGCTCTTAAATAACTATAAGAATATTTTTCTTTTTCAAATTTATTAATAGAATTTAAAGCCAAATCGTATTCTTTTATATCAATCGCCGTAAGAACTAAAGAAACTAATTCATTTTCTAATATGGCTTTATTTGTTAAAGAAATATATTTATTAAGCATTTCTTTTGCAGATTCAAAATCGTTTTGATTTCTAAACTCTGCCGCCGCTTGCAAATATAAATTATTAAATTTTTCCGTTTTATCGTATTCGATTAATTTATCTATATGATTAGGCAATGCGTCTATATTTTTAAGAGCGACATAAAAAGAGATTGTGTCCATTTCGGCGTTAATTTTATCTTCAATATCTCCGACTTCATTAATAAGTTTGTAATAAGTTTGAATTATATCTAAATCTATATCTCTTCTGTCTAAACCAGTTTCTATAATATTTAAAGCGTTGCTATAGCCTTCATTTTTAGCCGTTAATATTATCGATAAAATTTTTGGCGCATCCGACATATCTATTTCAGAAAATAATTCTTCGTTATAATCATCCGCCATAAAACTTAAAAATAAACTCAATTCGGGAGCGTCTTTAGTCGCTAAACTATTTGAATAAGCTTCTTTATAATTTTCTAAAGCCTGATAACTTTTTATTATGCCGTATAAAGTATTATATCTGTCTACGGGATTTAAACCTTTTATATTAACTTCTTTTAATCTGCCCAACGCTTTTTTAAATCTGCTTAAATAAAATTCGCTCATTCCATAATAATAATTATAATATTGCATATAATTATTGCTAGCTCCCTTGCTCGGCTCAACTTTTTCAAAATATAAAACGGCTTTTTCAAAATCTCTTTCGCTATAATAAATAAATCCTAATAATATAAGAATATCGTTATTAAAAGAGTCAATCTCATAAGCGCTATTAAGATAATATTTTGCCTTTCCGTAATCGCCCATTAAAAATATATTTCTTTCTGCGGCTTTTATAAGCAAATAAACATCATCGGGATTTTCAGAAATTAATTTATCGTATATCGCGGAACTTTCGTCATATTCGCCCAAAGCTTCATGAGTTTCGGCTAAAGTAATATTTATTTCGTTATTGTTAATATATTTTAAAACTTCTTTTAAAATAACTTTCGCTTTTTCCAAATCTTCAATAGATTCTTCAGTCGGAATTTTTGAAGCTAAAGCTCTTTCTTTATAGAATAACGCCAAACTATAAGCGGCTTTTGCTTCTTCTTCGTTTCTTATATAAGTTTTTTCATTATATTTTTTTTCTTTCGCATAAATTATCGAGCAGAAAAACAATAAAATTATTAAAACAGTTTTTATATTTTTAATCAACACAATATCTCCAATTTAGAAAATAACTAATAATTAAGTTTACATAATTTTAATATAAATTATTAAATTTATCAATAACTTAATTAAAAATCGATTAAATGATTATTTGTAAAATTAAATTTAAGAATTTTATTTAATTTTTATTGCAAGAATTTGAAAGATGCGTGGCAATTCATATTGAAAAAAGTTAATTTTAAAAATAAAACAATTTTTTAGAGTTTTTCTATTCCTTATCTTTATCTTTATAAAATAAATGCATATAATCGACATCCATTAATTTTGCAAGTTCCATTGCGGAAAAGTTAGCTTCTTTCACATTATAATCCGCTCCGTTTTCTATAAGGACTTTTATTATTTCTTCAGGTTGTTTTTTTACTATAGCTAAATGCAAAGGTGTCACTCCTCTGTCGGTTATCGCATTAACATCAGCGCCTTTTTCTATTAAAGCTTTTACGATATCGGCGCTTCCAATTTGAACGGCTAAATGCAAACAAGTTAATTTATTTTCGTTTTTATAAACAATATCCGCTTTAGAACTTCTATTTATAGCTTCAAGCAAAGCGTTAATATGTTCTTGACTAGTTATTTTAGTTTCGTATCTTTTATCTATTATTATTTTAAGTAAGTCGAATAAAGTATATTTTTTATTAGGACTGACTTTTTTCATTGTTATAATTTCTCCTTTAATTTATATTCGTTTATTTTGCATTCGTTCCATAATAAATCCATTTCTTCTAAAGTCATATCTGCTAAATTTTTATTTTGTTCGTTTGTTTTTTCTTCCACATAATTAAATCTTCTAATAAATTTATTATTTGTCTTAATAAGAGAATTAACAGGATTAATTTTATTCATTCTTGCAAAATCTAAAATCGTCATAATCAAATCGCCTATCTCTTCTTCCAAATGTTCTTTACTATTATTTTCTTTACTTTCATTATAAGCTTCTTTTACTTCTAAAAATTCTTCTTCAACTTTTTTCAAAGAATCATCGGCGTTTTTATATTCAAAACCTACGCTAGCCGCTCTTTTCATTAATTTATAAGCTCGCTCCATTACGGGTAAAGAATTAGGAATATCGTCCAAAACGCTTTTATAATTTTTATTTTCTTTTTCCGCTTTTTCTTCTTTTTTTATTTCATCCCATTGCTTTAATATTCCGTCAACATCTTTAATATTGCTTTCGCCAAAAACACGCGGATGCCTTCTTATAAGTTTTTCATTTATATTTTTTATAACTTCGTCTATATCAAATTTATTTTCATCGTTGGCAAGCTCTGAAAAAAATACAATATGCAAAAGAACATCGCCAAGCTCTTCTTTTATATTTTTGTAATCTCTTTTAGAAATTCCATCTACAACTTCGTAAGATTCTTCCAAAAAGCATGGAATTAAACTATCAAAAGTTTGAACTTTATCCCAAGCGCATCCGTTTTCGCCTCTTAATTTTTTAACTATTGAAATTAATTCTTCAAATGATTGCATTATTTTAACTCTCTTAACTTTTTTTAATTCGTCTGTAATTTAATCTTTTAGGCTCAAGTATCGCATTGTAAATTATAGCGTTTTTTATATTTAAAGAAGAAATAACATTATTTATATTATTTGTTTTTTTATCCGAAACTAAATTAATTGTATTAACGCTTTCTATTATATTTTTATTGTCGTTTATGATAGAATTATATTTTTTTTGCAATTCAAGTATTTCTTTTTCTTTATTGGATGTTTCATAAATTTTATTTTCTTTTTCTTTAACTTTTTCAACTTTCGGATTATTAATTGTTTTTTCGCTATTTAAAGTATTATTTAGATTTTTAAAAATTTCTTCTTCGTCTTCTATTTTTTTATTATTATATTTTTTTTGTTTTTTTGTTTGTTTTTTATTAGCCTGATTGATAAGACTTATAATCGCCCAAATAATACCTATTATAATATATAAAAATATTTTTTCTGACATAAAATTCTCTAAAAAATTTATTTTAATTATTATATCATAATATATTTTATAAAACAAATTTAAAATTCGTATTTTATTTTAGGCATCGAACTATTTTACCGTCTGACATTTCATAAACATTATTCGCATGCGCCGCTATATTATGAGCATGAGTAACCATAACTATAGTAGTTCCATTTCTGTTTAATTCGGCAAATATCTCCATTAGAGTTTTTGTTGTAGAAGGGTCCAAATCGCTCGTTGGCTCGTCCGCTATTAAGCATTTGCAACCGTAAGCTAAAGCTCTTAAAACGGAAACTTTTTTCATCTCTCCGCCCGAAAGGTTTGAAGATTTTAAATAAGTTTTTTCTTTAAGCGAAAATAATTCTATATTTTTTTTAGTTTGTTTTATTTTCTCTTCGGTTATTTTATGCTTAAAAGAAAGAGGCATTAAAATATTATCTATAACGGTTAAAGTTGGAACTATAACGGGATATTGAAAAATATAAGAAAAATATTCTCTTCTAAAACTTGATAAAATTTCTTCGGAAGGATTATCTAATTTATAAGAATCGTAATAAATAGAGCCTTCGCTCGGTTTTAATATTCCTCCGATTATGCTTAATAAAGTGCTTTTTCCACTTCCCGTATGTCCTACAAGACTTATAAAATCGCCTTGATTTATATCCAAACTTATATTTTCGCAGGCTTTAAATTTATTAACTCCAAAATTAAATGTTTTAGAAACATTGATAATTTTTATATTCATAGCGTCCCCCTTAAGTCTTCATAAGGGTCTCGATTTAAAAGAATAGAATTCGTAATAAAAGCCCCGAACATAAAAAATAAAATCAAAACTATATTCGCGCATAATATTAAAAAAGCTCCGCTGAATATATCGGACATTTCTATAGTTTCTAAAGCGTTTGAAATTACGCCTCTATATCTTATATATAAAATTAAATCTTCTATAATGCATATAAAAAGAGATATTAGAGGATATAAAAAACTTAATACTCCATACAATCTTCTAACTTCCGATTTATTTGAACCGAATATTCTTAAAGTTGAGAACATTCTTCTATTTCTTGAAAAAATATATATGCTCGATAATGTAGATAATAAAAAAGACAATATAAAAATAAATATATACAAAGAATAAATTGAAAATTGCCTAAAAAAATTAATTTCTTGTTGTATTAGTATTTCGTATTTCCAAACTAAACTAAAAATTGAATTTACAACCATCAACTGCGATATTATAATAAACATTATTACCGAAAAAAACATATTGCCTTTTATAATCTTAAAAGCATATCCAATAACCGAATTATACACTATAACCTCTCTACAAAAACAATGTTAAAGTTTTAAACTATTAAAAATATTCATTGTAAAATATTATATATTAATATTGATTTTATTCAAATTTTTTCTTGTGTTAAAGTCCGTCTTATGCTATATAGTTATTGACAAAAATTTAATTAAAGTGTATAATTATAAAAGTTAATTAATAAATATTTAAATTATTTTGTTGACAAAAAATTTTAAATGTTTTATAATATTGTTAAATTAAATTAATCGATATTGAAAAAAATTTAAATAAACTATTGACTAATTTTTAAACTTATTGTATAAATTAAAAGTTAGTTAAAAAATATTTAAATTGTTATTGACAAAATTTTTTAGATATTTTATAATTTAAAATATAAATTAAATAAAAAAAGTGATGGAAAATTTATATGAGATTTAAAAACATTGTAAGTATGTTGAACAGTACAGTACAGTACAGTACAGTACAGTACAGTACAGTACAGTACAGTACAGTACCATAAGTTTAAACTTTTCAAAAATAAATCAATCGAAAAAATTATTAAAATTTTGTCCGTTTCTTTCGGATACATTAATCGCGATAACTTATCGGGAGAGAAGAAACCCGATTTTGTTATAAATAAAAAATTTTTCATAAAAGGAGATAACAAAATGAAAAAAATTAAAAAATTTCTTCTAACAATTGCAATGACGATGGCGCTTGGAACATCGGCATTTGCGGCAAGTGGGTTCGAGTTTATTTTAAATGTGCCACTCGGAGTTGGTATAACTATACCTCCAAAAGTTTTGAAAGATTTTGGAGTAAAAGGCGGAGCTGGTTTTGACGCTGGAGTTTCCGTTCAGTTGGGTTATATGGCTCAAGTGGTAAACGGTTTCGGAATTAGCGCATTGTTTGAATTGGGCTATGCTCATGATTCTTTCGGACTTAAGTTCGATACTGAAAAAATGTCTTTCTCTTTAGACAGTTTGCAAGTAGGATTGCTTCCTAAATTCAATATTGGAGCATTCGCAATCGGAATTGGCGGAGGAATTAAATTCCCGCTTGCAGGTTCATGGAAAGCTGGTGGTGTTACAGAGCGTATACCTATCGGAGCATTTATGATGTTTAGTCCTCCTGTTATAGGTTATGTTAAAGCTACTTTTGATTATTCTATTTTCTTTACGGAAAAATTGGCTTTAAATGTAGGCTTATATTTGGCTGGAGATATTGCTAAAACTGAAATGTTTAGTGATGGAAGTGGTCCTGTTGGTTTCAGTAGTTTTGATATAGGCGTAGAGTTAGGCTTTAAATTTGGACCAAAAGCGTAAAGCAAAATCTTTTTCAAATTTTTTATATAAATTCTAATACCTTGATTTGCGGTTTATACTTAATTGTATAGACCGTTTTTTTATGTTATTATTTTTTGTTATCAAAAAAAGAATATATAATATTGACTTTTTTAATAATTAAAATTAACATAACACATTAATAATTTATAAAAAATAATCGAATTACAAAGCGGATAAAAATGTTGAAAGAATCGAATAATGATTCAATGAATTTTGATAAAAAGAAATTTAACGATAAAAATAAAAATATAAACGAACAAAAAAATTGGCTTTATTATACGAGAGCGCCATTAATGGAAAATTACCGAGATAATCTTTATAGAGAATATTTCGGACTTTCAATTTTGCTTTCGGTTAGAGGCGAAGGCAACGAAAAAATTCTTGGGCTTTCATTAAAATTAATCTATAACGAATGCAAAAAAGAATTGAGAATAAACGAACTTGAAAATTTTTTATTTTCATGCATTGTCGGAGAAAAACAAAATATAGAAGATAAAGAATATAAAATAGAACTTGAAGATTTTAGCAGAGGAGAGGCAAGATTAATAAGATTTTTAAATAACATTTATAGCGAAGGTTTGCAAAAAGAAGAAAACGGAAAATTGTGGTTTAAAGATTATGACGCTAATAAATGTTTAAGTTTATTAAAAGATATTTCAAATATAAGACTCGAAAGCAAGGCTATTATATTTGCGGATGAAATTTTGAATCTATCTCTAACTACTTTTTATAATGAAAAAAAAGATTTAGTATTGAGTTTAAATATAAAAGATTTTGATTTGAATAAAATTTATACTTTCGGAGAGAATTGCAATTTTATACTTTATAAAGATATTTTTTACGAAACTAAACTGTCTTACGCGAAAATAAAAAAAAATATATTTAAAAATTCGGTTGTAATAAATAAAGATTATATAAAAGATTTCTGCTCAAGAGTTTTGCCAAATCTAAAAAAAGATTTTTCTGTGCAACTTCCCGAAGATATATCCGAAAACGAAATTCTTGCATTTCCCGTTCAGGCTTTGGTTTATTTGGATTATGATGGTGCGAATGTTTTTTCCACGATTAAATTTAAATACGGTTCTTTTACTCTCGACCCTTATACGAATAAATTTACAAGCGGTTATATGTTCGATAATGAAGAAATTTACAGAGATATTGAAAAAGAAAATTATTTTTGCGAAACTCTTTCAAAATATTTGAATAGAGCGGGAGATTATACTTTTTCTACTTCGGACGATGAAAAAATATTTTATTTATGTTATAAAGTTCTTCCAATGCTTCAAGATAAAGGATGGACATTTTTTTATAGCGAATCTTTTAAATCGTTAAAACTAAATGTTAAGCCTTTAAAAATGAAAGCCTCTTTGACTAAAGATATAAATTTTTTTGAAATTAATTTTTCTTTTGAAGGAGTTAAAGAAATTTACGATTTGTCGGATATAATAAGAGCGGTTAAAACTGAAAACAAAGAATATATAAGACTTCAAAATGGTTCTTTTGTTCCGATTGATTTGGAGATTATAGATTATTTGGCTAAAATGTTTAAAGAAAATCCGATTGAAGAGATAAAAGAAAAAGAAAATAATCGCTATTTGATTCCAATGTTCAGCGCTCCATATTTTGTCGATATGCTTGAAAAACACAGCGGAATAGAATTAAATTTAGACGATAGCGCCTCAAAAACTATAGACGATATAAAAAAAATTGATTATGACGAAAACCCGCCGAAAAATATAAAAGGAGAGTTTAGAAATTATCAATTAATCGGTTATAAATGGCTTAGAAAACTTGCCGATATGTCTTTAAATGGAATTCTTGCTGACGATATGGGACTTGGAAAAAGTTTCCAAACTATAGCCTCAATTTTAAAAGAAAAAGAAAACGGCTCAAAATTAACTTCTTTAATAGTAGCGCCGACTTCCTGCGTTGCAAATTGGTATTACGAAATAAAAAAATTCGCTCCTTCGCTTGAAGTTATAACTTTGACGGGAAATTTAAAATCGAGAATGAAAAGAATAAAAGCCGTGAATAATTACGATATAGCCATAGTTTCTTATTCTACTTTAAGAAGAGATATAAAATTTTTAAGCGAAAAAGAATTTAATTATGTCGTGCTTGACGAAGCGCAGCATATAAAAAACGCCAACACTCAAAACGCAAAAACCGTAAAGAGTTTAAAATCTCAAAAACGACTCGCTTTAAGCGGAACTCCTATAGAAAATTCTATAAGCGAAATGTGGTCGATGTTCGATTTTTTAATGCCTGGATTTTTAGGAAAGCATAAAGATTTTTTGGAAGATTACGAAGCGCCAATAATTTCTGGAAACGAATATTCAACTGAAGCGTTAGAAAATCTAAAAAACAGAATCGCTCCTTTTATATTAAGAAGATTAAAAAACGATGTATTAAAAGATTTGCCTCCAAAACATACGGTTATAAATTATTGCGATTTGACTAAAGAACAAAAAGAACTTTATATGTCGATACTTGAAGCTGCAAGAATTGAAATATTTGAAACGGTTAAAATAAAAGGATTCGCTCAATCGCATATAGAAATATTTTCTGCATTAACGAGATTAAGACAGGTTTGTTGTCATCCAAGATTATTGCATTCAGATTTGAGAAAGGATATTCGTTCAAGCGGAAAATTTAATTTATTTATTGAAATGATAAGAGAAGCGATTGCAGGCGGACATAGTATTTTGGTTTTTAGTTCTTTTACAAAAATGCTTAATATAATGAGAGATGCTTTAAAAAAATTGAATATTGATTATTTATATTTGGATGGAAAGACTAAAGATAGAATGCCTTTGATTCATAAATTTAATAACGGAGAAGCGCCTATATTTTTATTAAGCTTAAAAGCGGCTGGAACGGGTTTGACATTGACTCAAGCGGACACTGTTATTCATTACGATTTATGGTGGAATCCCGCGGTTGAAAATCAAGCGACAGATAGAGCCTACAGAATCGGACAAAAACGAGCGGTTACAAATTATAAATTAATTACAAGAGGAACTATAGAAGAGAAAATATTAGAACTTCAAAATAAAAAGAAAAAACTTATAGATAATGTTGTCGGCGATAGTGTGAACGATATAAATAAATTAAGCTGGGACGAAGTGAAAAATCTTATTGATTAAAATTAATTTTTTTCATTGATAAGCTATTTATAGACGAGACTAAAGTCCGCTTTTGGCGAGAAATAGATTTTTAATAAAATTCAATTATTAATGAAATAAAATTTTTAAAATTAACTTTTTAAAATATGCATTGACTTGCAATTAAGAATTTTTAATCATCCAAACCATCGCTTTCTTCCTCTTCGGTATTTCCCGAAGCTTCTCTTAAAACTTGCTTTATAGCGTCAAATATTACTCTCGCTTTAGCTTTATTTATTTCGGAAGTTTTAGTTTTTTTATTAATCGAAGATTTTTTTAATATCATAGCGCCGTAATTTTCTCCAATTCCGCTTATTATAAGAGGATTTGTTATTAATTTTTCCACAGTAGTTTGATTTTCAGAAAGTAATTGACAGAATAAATTATAATTAAACTGTTTTGTTAACGGGTCGTATCCGACTTGAGGCATCGTTGTAAAATCTTTCCATATAGGAATAATTTTTGTAAAATCGTTTTTATTTTCTCCATCGTCAACAATAAATAAATTTCCTATATCGGTTTCTAATTTTATTATGCTATTTTTATAATTTACATTTTCCGTTAGAACAAAAGAACCTTCAGAACCTAAATCAATAAGCATTGCATCTTGAGAAAATTGAAATTGTATATATCCGCCATGCCTCAATATGTCGATTATTTTTTGTCCTTTAATATTTTCCATCTCTTTATAACTTTTATCAACGGCGACTATTTTATTAATATAAGAATAACAGACTTCGCCTTTTATTGAATTGATTAATTTAATTAAATCTGGTAACTCTTTCATTTTATTTATTATCCTATATTATGTTTACTTTATATATTGTATCATTTAAAATAAAAAAATCAAATCATAAAATTTAATATTTAATAAAAAATTAATCAAAATAATAAATGTAAAATTGTATATATTTTTTCTATAAATATAGCTATAGTTAAAGGCAATATTCCCATAAACATAAAAACAAATAAAGTAAAAAATATAAATATTATTAACAGCAATGTAATAATCGTATATTTAAATATATTGGCAAACATAAAAAATAATCCGTTTTATATATTATTTTTCTTATGAGCAAAAAAATAAATATTATGTCCCATAGCTCGCATTTTCTCCTCGTATAAAGTAATTCCGTAATTTTCAAGTTTTTCAGTATATTCTTTTTCTAAAATGTTTTTAAAAATTTCGGATTCTTTATATATTGGATTCATTATTTTTAAAGCGTAATTGTCATCGTCAGTTGCAGAATAAAATATTCCGTTATCTTTAAGTATAGAATAGATTTTATTTAAAAATTCTTTATTAAATATTCTTCTATGCGAATGTCTTTTTTTGGGCCAAGGGTCGGGAAAATTCAAATAAATATTGTCGAAACTATATTTGTTATTAAAATATTTTTCTATAACAGAATTTGCTTCGCCAAATATTATAGTAAGATTTTTTATATTTCTTTTATAAGCTTTCTCTACCGTTTTTTTAGCCGCCTTAAAAGAATATTCTATTCCTAAAAAATATTTGTCTTTATTATTAATTGCAAGTTCTACGATAAATTTTCCATTTCCGCTTCCAATTTCCAAATCAATATTTTTATAACCGAATAATCTTTTTTCAAGTTCGTTTATTATAATATTATTGTCTGTTATATTAAAGTCGTCAAGTATATATTCTTCTAAAATATTTTGATTAAGATTTAAACTTCTTATAATAATTCTCCTAAATAATTTTTATAATAAATTTTTTAAAATAAAGCTTTCAATCCTATATAATATCTGCCGTCCGTAGAACCTTGAAAACCGAAATAAACGGGCGAAAATTTTAAATAAAACGAATATTCAAAACAGAATGAATCTCTTTTTTCTTTATAAATTTCTTTTGTATTATTATCTTTCATATAAAATAAAGGTCTGATTGCAAAATTAAGTATTTTCCATTCCAAGCCCAACTCGAATCTCAAATAATGAGCGTCATTTTGTCTCCAAGTATATTCGCCCAACATATTAATCCAAATCGTTTTATCAAGCAAAGGCAATTTTCCCATAGCGGATAATTGAATTATATGACGAGTATTATCATAACCGTAATTATGCGGAGAGAGACTATTTTTATCGTATTGATAAAGAAAATGAGTTTTAAAAAAATCTCCGTTTATTTTAAATAAAATAGCCAAAGGCGAAGATTTTTCAGAAAAACCTTGAGAATAAGAAAGTTCAAAATAATGTCCTATAAAACCCGCTCTTAATCCCATTTCATTATTTACTCTAGGCAAATACCAATGCGGAATATCTTCAAAATTTTCAGTCGCAGAATCGACAACCGAAGGAATAAGCATAAAAGTCGAACCGTTAATATCGTTTACGGCTTTTACTCTAAAAGATAATAATATTCTTGTAAATGTTATCGTTTCTATTCCCGCATCGTAAAGTTCTATTTTTCCCGTAGCTTTATTGTTATTTAATATATCAAATTTTCCAGATAAAGTCGCAAAAGGCGTGGCGGAAAAAATCCAATCGTAATGAAAACTTTTACCAAGCGAAAGATACATATCGGGCATACTAAATCGTTTTTTTTCTAAATTAGCTCCTATCAAAGTATTCATGTGAAACTCTATAGTTGATAATTCGTATAAAGCTCTTGAAGAAAAAGAATCTTTTCTTGGATTATTTCGTTTATAACTTTCATGAATATAATCATAATCGATAAAACTTTCCGTAGGTCTTTCAATTTCAACTAAAGAAAAAAGAGTTGTCATCGATTTAAAAAATTTTTGGTCTTTTTCCGTATAAGGAGATTGCGCATAAATTTTTATATGACTTAAAAACAAAGTTAATAATATTATTTTAATTAATATTTTCATTTTATTTAATTTTATATCTATATTATTTAAATATTATTTTATTCTATCATATAATTTAAAATTGACAATTCTATTATATATGATACAATTTATACGAATGCTATTTTGGAGTTGAAAAGTGGAAGAATTTAGTATTTTAGAGAGAAAGGTAAAAGATTTATTAAACAGATACGAATCTATTTTAGCGGAACATAGAGCATTAACCGAAAATATAAGTTTTTTAAATAAAGTAAAACTCGAACTTGAAACTAAAATTAATTCTTTTAAAGAAGAAAAAACTATACTCGAAACCGATAAAAGAAATATTATAGATAATCTTAATAACCTTAAAGAAGAGAGAGATAATTTATTTAAGCAACTTGAAGCTGCAAGAATAGAAAAAGATAATTTCAAAATAAACGCGGAAAAAACCGAAAAAGATTCTATAAGTTTAATAGAAGAAAACGATAATCTTAAAAATAAAATCAATTTAGTTAATTCGGAAAATGAAAACTTAAAAAGAGAAAATACGGAATTAAAAAGCAAACTCTCTCAATTAATAAGCGATATCGACAGCGCAATGAAATATAATCAAGAATTTAATCAAGAGTCGATTCAAAATAAAAATAATAATCAAACATTTAATTATCATAAAGAAGAAATTGAAAATAAAAATGATTTTGAAAATACTTTAGATAATAAAGAAAGCGATAATAATGATAATGTAGATAATTATGAAGAAGAAGAGGAAGAAGATTTTATTGAAGATGATATATTTGATAATAAAGAAAATAGCGATAATGAAATATCTAATTATAGTTATGAAAAAAATTCAAATATTGCATCCGTAAAAGTTTCAGAGGACGAAGACCCTTTTTCAAGCGCTTCCGATTCAAGTTGGGATAACGATATAAAAATTGAAGACGAACATAAAGAATATAAATTTGAAGAAGAGAAAGAAAATATAGACGAAGAAATTGACGATATAAATAATAACGATGAAAATGAAGACGATTATTTATTTGAAGAAAACGAAGAAGATAATTATATGTTTGGAGACGATGAGGAAGAAGAATTTTTCTTTGATAACGAATCGAGATAAAAAAATAATAAATAGGAAAAATAATGAGCAATAGTTTAGAAGTTAATATTTTTGGAAGAACTTTGAATATAAAATCGAGCGAAGAGAATATTGAATATTTAATAGAGCTTGCCGATTTTGTAGACAAAAGTATGAACGATATAGCGCAACATTACGGACAAGATAAACCGAGAGATGTTATAGCGATATTAGCCTGTTTGAATATAGCCGATAATTTGAAATTAGAAATTGCAAACAGCAAAGCGGGAAGCGACACTTTAGCGGCATTAAAAGAAAGTATAGCAAGCAGGTCGAGAGAATTAATAAGACTTATAGACGCTATAGAAGAAAAATAAAATACGATATATTTCAATTAAATACGAAAACTTTTTATTATTCTATTTGTATTTATGTTATTTTTTTTGATAACAAAAAATCTAAAAAGCGGATTCTTTTTTCAATGTAAAGAAGCGAAAAAATTAACAGTCGGAATTTCTAGTTATTTAACTTATTTAACATATTTTTAATTTTAAATTGTATTAAATTAAGTAAGAAAAATTATAGCCGTGATTTAGTCCTATTTGACGACTTTATGCGAAAAGGAAAAAAAGATTTTCCAAAGCGTTTTGAATATATAGCCGAGACAATCTTACGAAACGAAATCAAAAAAGAACAGTTTGAAAGTTTTATTGAAAAAGCTTTTGCCAACGCAACATGCGGGCAGTCGCCTGATAATAATTCTAAAAATATAACCGCAGTCGGTTTTATTTCTTCGGCTATTTCAAAATACTTAAAAAATAAAATTGGAATAGATATCGGCGAAAGCGTGACAGTAGGACTTGAAGCAAGATTATTAAACGGATTAAAAGCAAAACGACATGCATTAAAAAACGAGGCTTTAGAAAAATCGGACGCCGATTATATTTTGAAATGTTTGCTTTATGGAGATGTTTATTTTCAAAAGAATAACGGCTATTTAATTTATTTGTATAAAGTGTCGGAAGATAGATATTTGCAAATGTCTATAAAACCTGTCGGTAGATTATCTAAAAGAGGTGGAGTTTTAGATATTCCGATTGTTAGAAATATTCAGTTTTTGAATGACAATCAAGTAAAAAGTAAATATATTAAAAATAAATTATTGGAGGTAATAAAATGACTGAAATACAAGACTGCAAAAATTGTGAAATCCGAACATTTTGCGAAAGAGTTTTTTACGATTTGTATAATCCTGAAAGTATATAAAAATGAAAGATAGGACTATAAGCCGCGCAGCCTACAACAATTACTCATTGTAGCGTTATGTCTCAAAGCTTAAATCCTATCTACTTAAAGTATAATAAATTAATCGGCAAAAGTCAAGTCTTGCGCTAGGCTTAAAAGCCCACAGAGTGAAGCGGCGACACAGTCGGGCAGACGCCGCAGTCGCCAAATTCCCAAATACGACAGCGCTGTCGAATTTAAAAAAAAATTACCAAACCTTACTTCCTCCGTCATATTCCTTCGCCAACCCCTTTTTAATTAAATACTCCGAAATAGGCGACTGCCCGCAGAAGCGCCAAATTATATAAAATGATTTTCTTTCCAGAATACAATAATTTTTGGCGAATGCCCGCTTCACTCTGTGGGCTTTTATAAGCCTATCGCCAATTCCTTCACTCTTATTTCCTCTTTCCTCTCTCATCCTTTAACTATAGAAAAATAATTAAAAATAATATAAAATATAAAAACTATTCAA
>OLHA01000783.1_pt1 | contig 18213 bp, 16 predicted proteins | sample 1605961 | NCBI WGS metagenome assembly OLHA01 (sample SAMN03283288) | human gut metagenome | biome: human-associated habitat; material: feces | host: Homo sapiens | place: Peru | collected 2012
TTCGGATTACCGATGATGTTGACAAATCCAGCTCTGTGCTCTTTTGGTTCCTGAATAGAACTTGTTGACATATCTTAAGATTAAGCGTATGCTCCCATCTTGAGGACATTGGACTCGCCTTCTGTGAGATATCTCCACTCGCCTTTCTTCAGGCCCTTCTTTGTAAGTCCTGCGAAATAAACTCTGTCAAGAGCCTTCACGTCATATCCGAGTGACTCGAAAATTCTTCTGACGATGCGGTTCTTGCCTGAGTGGATCTCGATACCGAGTTTTCTGTGGTCCTCTGCGTCGATGTACTCGAGTTCATCAGCCTTGATGTCTCCGTCATTGAGGGTGATTCCGTTCAGAACCTTGTCGAAATCTTCCTGGGAGATAGGCTTGTCAAGGATAACCTGATAGATTTTCTTCTTGTCGTATGCCGGGTGCGTAAGCCTTTCAGCAATCTCTCCATCGTTGGTGAACATCAGCACTCCGGTAGTGTTCTTGTCAAGCCTTCCGACAGGGAACACCCTCAACTTGCATCCCTTGAGAAGATCCATGACGGTCTTCTCGGCGTGAGGGTCGCTCGCACTGGTGACGAAGCCTTTCGGCTTGTTCATCACGATGTAAACTTTCTCCTCGCCCTTGAGTCTCTCTCCGTTGAAACGGATGTCGTCCTTGAGGACGTTGACCTTTGTCCCAAGCTCGGTCACAACCTCGCCGTTTACGGTCACGACGCCGGCCTGAATGAAGTTGTCAGCCTCGCGGCGTGAGCACACTCCGGAATTGGCGATGTACTTGTTCAGACGTATCTCTTCCTTGATAGGTGTAGGAACGTTGTCGTTGTCGGAAAACGCCGCGTCAATCTGTGGCTTTCTTGAAAGCATCTGGTTGATTCCGGCTTCGTCAGCCTCGGTGAAATGCGGCTCGTCCTTGCGGCCGAACTTCTTAGGTCCCTGATGTCCGGCGCCTCTGCCGGCTGAGAAACCTCCCTGCTTAGGGCCGAATCCGTGGCCGCCGGCCGGTTTTCTTGAATATGACGGCCTTCTCTCGCCGCCTTCCTGGCTGCCGCCGTAACTTCTTCTCTGTCCATAGGATGGACGGCCCTCGCCGAATGAAGGACGGCTCTGTCCGTATGACGATCTTCTCTCCTCTCCCTCGGAGTTGTTGCCATAGCTTCTTCTCTGTCCGTAAGACGGCCTGTCCCCGTAAGAAGGACGGCTCTGTCCGTAAGATGAAGATCTTCTCTCTCCGCCTTCAGCGTTGTCACCGTAGCTTCTGCGCTGGCCGTAGCCACCGCTGCGGTCTCCGTAGCTGCTTCTGCGGTCTGATGAATATCCTCCTCTGCTGTTGCCTCCACGGCTCTGATAACCACCGCGCTGGCCGTAGCCGCCACGATTGTCGCTGGAGTAACTCCTGTGATTGTCGTAAGACTTGTACTCTCCGTCAGCGGAGGATGAAGCGGCAGGCACTACCTTCTTTCTTGGCCTGAGTTTCCTGCCCTCAGATGAATAACCTGTTTTTGGTCCTTCTGCAGCGTAATCCCTACGCTCCTCGTGGTTCTCTTGACCACCATTCAAATTTTCTTCCATAATGTTTGTGGCTCACGCCATTAATTAAAAATAAATAAGTAAAATGTTTTTCTATTGTAATATGAAAACGTATGTTATCGTTCCTTGCTGGAGCGCCGGTGCGTCAGCGCTCTGGTTGAAGTGTGTCTGCAAGGCTGCGGCCCTTGCCGCCGCCCAGAGTTTGGAGTTGTTCACAGTCGTTCCCTGTTCTCCAGGGACGGCCTTTGTCACATTGCCGTAGTTGTCAACCCAGATTTTCACCACGACGGTGCCGTAGTCCTGCTCTGAATATGCCGGCCTTGGAATCGCCCCCAAGGTGTTTCTGCCTTTCAGCCGGGCGTTAGGTGTGCCTTCGGCCTTCCCGCTGGAAGTGTTTCCCTTAGGATGTCCGGCCTTGAACTCGTTCTTGGGTTCGGTGGCGCTGTGAGGTGCGTTCGAGGAGTCCTTCTTGCTCATTCCCGGGAACAGGGCGTTTTTGTTGATTTCCTCCTTCTGCACAGGAGTCTCGACATCACCGAAATCGTCAGGCTTAGCCTCGGCGGTCTTGTTCGCCTTCTCGGACCGGTGAGGCGACTCGCTCCTCTGGATCAGTTCCACCGGCTTCGTCCTGTCGATCTCCTCGGCCTGAGGCTGACGGCCCCTGTTCTGCCTCCTGATCGGCTGCGGCTCGTCCTCGCTGAAATCGATGAGGAACGTCTGCTCCTGTGGCGGAGGGTAAATGTATTTCATCCCCGTGAACACGCATAGCAGGCAGGCAAGCACGTGGATCGAGACCGTAAGAACGATCCCGGTCACCGTGGAGACCTTGGCCTCCCTCTGTCTGTCACGAAGGTATGGTTTCATCATTCAGGCTGTGTCGCTAAGATTACTTTGTAATGATTGCGTTTCGCTATGTTCATCAGCGACACGACTTCCTTGATCGGCACGCTCTCGTCAGAGTAGATCGAGAATGTCGGATCCTCCTCTGTCTGAAGCAGATCGACAAGGTCGTCCTCCAGTTCGGAGTACTGCACCGGAGTCTCGCTTCCGTTCAGATGGTAGGTGTAGGTGTCATCGCCCCAATCCTTGATCGAGACGGTGACGGTAGGCTTGGCCGAAACCTGCCCTGTGCTCTTAGGAAGCAGGAGCTTCAGCGCGTTCGGATTGACCAGTGTCGAGGTGATCAGAAAGAAGATCAGCAGCAGGAACACCAGGTCAGTCATCGAAGACATCGCAGTTTCCGACAGGACTTTTGTAGTTCTCTTGAATGCCATCGGCTATTTCTCCTCTCCGTTGTCCGCAGGTTCGTGCAGAAGGTCCATAAAGTCGATTGTGGCGTTCTCCATCATGAACATAAGGTTGGAGATCTGTGCGACCAGATAGTTGTAGCCGAAGTAGGCGAGGATGCCGACGATAAGACCGCCCACGGTTGTGATCATCGCCGTATAGATGCCGCTTGACAGCAGCGTGATGTCGATGTTGTTGCCGGCGTTGGCCATGTTGAAGAAGGCCTGCACCATACCTAGCACGGTTCCGAGGAATCCGATCATAGGCGCTCCTCCCGCGATGGTGGCGAGCATAGGGAGCCCCTTCTCAAGCCTCGCGATCTCGACGTTACCCATATTCTCAACGGAAGTCTGGATGTCAGCCAAAGGCCTTCCGATGCGCTCGATTCCTTTTTCCACGAGACGCGCCACCGGAGAATCATATTTCTGGCAAAGCGAGACAGCCGATTTCACCTTCCCTTCATGAATATAGTCGCGTATGTCACGCATGAAATTCTTGTCAACCTGCCCCGCCTTGTGGATCATCCACCATTTCTTTCCGAATATGTAGATGGCGATCACTGACAGAATCGCCAGCACGATCATCAGCCAGCCACCCTTGGTCGCCATCTCGATGAGAGAGAACGACTGCTCAACCTGCTGTGGAGCAAGATCCGCCACAGGCGCGGCCCCCTGTGCCATATCCTCGGCCATCTCGGCCGCCGCAGAATCCAGGCCCACGGCCTGCAAAACTTGGAACAACATAATTATCACGTACGTTTTTATTATTTACAAATATTCCCGGCGTGCCAACTGCACATTTCACGCCACTAAACCACAAAGGTACGCATTTTTTTTGAGACCTCGCTCATTAATATTCCACCTTTAGGTTTGTGAAGGTTTTGACACACCAGGAAGCCGGAACAGTCATTACAAAGCGTTCTTCGGGCGTCGCTCCCTCCTATGTGCGAAATCGGCGCGCACCAGGAAATTCATTTCTCTGATAAACAACAGATTGTCGTTCCAATATGAAGGTCAAGACAAGGGTATATGGCTTTGTCGATCACATTCATGTGGTTGAGAGCCATGAAATTCATTGAGGGGCTATTTCTGACGCTGCAATTAGCGGGAACAGTCCTTTACCTTGCAGACACCTGCAATGCGGTTCGACGTTCCCAACGCAATGTGGAAAACCGACATGAGGAACGGACATGCTGGCTGCAGGGTCATCAGGCAGACATGAATGTTCCTGACAATTGCAAAAGAAACTATGTAGAGACTTAATATTTACTTAGGGAACTATATTGGTGAGGAAGAGGGCGTGGCCGGGGACGGATTCGCCGGCTTACATGTTGGTTGCGGCAGTTAAAATATTTGGAAATATATTGATAATGTTATATTTTTGCGGAGTTGTGTTCAAAAATATAGTAATGTTCAAAATTTTTGAACACTGTTAAATAATATAACAACGATGCAGAAGTCAGAAATGAGATTGGTGTTGTTTCTGTTGCAGGACAAGACAAACATCAGCAAGACATACAGACAAATGGCTAAGGAGACCGGATTGTCGCTTGGATCCGTGCAGGGGGTGATGTCGGATTTGGCTGAGCGGGGTTTTGTGGTTGAGACATCTGCGGGACGTATTCTGCGGAAACGCATGTTCTTGATAGACAGATGGGCCAGAGACTATTCCGAAGGCAGGAAGAAGAAACAGCTGATATGCCGGTTCCGGTTTCTGGCGGAGTCTGTGAGGGAGCATTGGGCGGATATCCTGCTCCCATCGCAAGCCCGGTGGGGAGGAGAACCGGCAGCATTTCTTAGAGATGGGTATCTTCGCCCTCAAAAATGGGATGTATATGTCGAAGAATCAGCCGACTGTCTCATTGCTACCGGTCGAATGATTCCGGATCCGGAAGGTGAAATCTATGTTTACCGTAAATTCTGGACGGGAGAGGATATCCCTATAATAGTTGTTTATGCAGATCTTCTCTCAACTGGTGATGACAGATGTACTGAGGCGGCGGGCAGGATTAAAGCTTTGATTTGAATATGACCTATACATTAAAGAGAGAAGAACTTGGCAATGGCCTTCTGGCGAGTGTTCTGGAGGCGTTGGCGAAAGCTTACAAAGAAATCGGTGCCGAGGTTTATGTTGTCGGTGCGGCGGCGCGTGACCTTAGTCTAAAATTGTTGGGAGCAGGGAGCGCTCCAAGGCGCACAATGGATTTGGATGTGGCTGTGCTTTTGGAGAAATGGGATGAATATGAACGCTTGACCGAGATCCTTATAAAAGACGGCTTTGTCAAAGCTCCTGAGAAACAGAGATTTTACTATTGTGGGATTGAGAATGTCCGTTATGAGGTGGACATAGTTCCGTTTGGTGATATCGCACAGGAAGAAATGGTCGCCTGGCCGCCGGAAGGCAATCCCGTGATGTCTGTACGGTGTTTTGCGGATGTGATGAAGAATGCGGACAAGGTGTCTGTCGAGGATCGGTTCGATTTTAGAATGGCTTCGCTAAGTGGGCAATGGCTGATTAAACTGGATGCTTGGTGTGACCGGCGTCTGATGACTCGTAAGGATGCCGCGGATATGCAGTTCATATTGGAAAACGCATACATTACCTTGGCTTTGTCAAGTGATTCCATTCCCGAGACGATAAGCCTGGATGCTTCAACCTTTGATCAGACAGTAGCCGGTGCGGAGTGGATCGCCTCGGATTTATTGAATATACTCTCGGAAGATCACAAGGTGTATTATGCGGATATGTTGGACAATGAGGTTGCACAGCAAGAGAATAGTCCATTGGTGAATGACCTTCTGGATAATGCGGTTATAGGCACATACGATTCAATCCGTCGTGCTTTGGCGCGGATGTCGCAAATCTTAAGACGATGATGGATAATGTATTTGCTTATCCCGATGTGAAATCCGTTGTGATCTGCGGGGACGTACACGGAGAATTCAGAGAATTGGCGTTCCGGTTGTGTGTGCGTTATGGTATGAGTGACACGCTTTTGATAGTGGCTGGGGATTGTGGTTTCGGTTTTGAGAGGCCTGCTTATTATGAACAGGTTTTCAGCCGGATCTCATCCAAGTTATCAAAGGCGAACAATTACATCGCGATGGTGCGCGGAAACCACGATGATCCGTCGTATTTCAACGAACAGATGGTTTGCCATAAAAGATTTAGGACTATTCCGGATTATGGTGTGATAAAGGCTTGTGGCCATAACATACTGTGCGTTGGAGGTGCTGTCAGCGTTGATCGTTCTATAAGGATTGCGGAGGATTCCCGTTCCGCTCTGACCGCGACATATTGGATGAATGAGATGCCGTATTTTGATCAGGAACGTATGTCTGTCATCACGCAGAACATCTTGATTGACACCATCGTGACTCATACCGCGCCTTCGTTTTGTGAACTCATCGACAAGGCTGGGTTGTCTGGCTGGATACATGTTGATCCCTCCTTGCTGGATGATTGCTCGAAAGAGAGGAAAGTGATGGATCTGATCTATGATTTCCTGACTACGAATCATCAGCCGGTAAATCACTGGTACTATGGACACTTCCACCAAAGCTGGAATTCCTCGATAAATGGAATCCTGTTCTCGATGCTGGATATTCTGGAATTTAAGGAGCTTCGATAGACTCGTCAATATTCCACCTTGGTGAGGAAGAGGGCGTTGCCGGGGACGGATTCGCCGGCGGAGGAGCGGGATCCGCCTTGGGTGAGGGTGGTGATCCAGGACTCGTCGCGCTTGCCGCGGCCTACCTCAAGGAGGGAACCGACCACGGCGCGGACCATATTCCTGAGAAAACGGTCGGCGCGGATGGTGAAGACGAGGTAGTCGCCTTCCTCGGCGGGGTAGCCCATCATTCTGACGTGGTCGGGGGAATATGTCTCCCAACTGGCCTGGGTGACGGTGCAGATGGATGTCTTGTTGCTGCTGCCGACTTTCTCGAAGCAGCTGAAGTCGTGTCTACCGAGAAGTGCCTGGGCGGCGCGGTTCATCTTCTCAACGTCCAAAGGGAATGTGTAGAGGTAGGAATATTCCCGCATAAACGGGTCCCGGCGGCGGTGGATAAAGTACTTGTACTCACGCTGTGTGGCGTCGAATCTGGCGTGGAACTCTGGATCGCAAAGCGCGATCGAATGTACCTTGATTCCGGCGGGTAAAATGGCATTTATTTTGTAGCCAACCGCGCTTGCGTCAATGCCCGGATCCGAGGCCTCGAAGTGGGCCACGTAGTTGATGGCGTTCACCTTCGAATCGGTCCGTCCGGCGCCTGTGACGGCAATGTCCTCCTTCAAGAGGGTCGAAAGAGCATTCTGAAGACACTCCTGAACGGTCATTGCATCGTTCTGAATCTGCCAGCCGCAGAATGACGAACCGTCGTATGAAAGGGTGATCCGGTAGCGCATTGATATGATTGTTTAGATTGCAAAAATAGTAAAAACAGTATAATATGGAAAGTGTAAACATCAAGGAACTCAATGACAGGATCCAGAAGGAGAGCGCCTTCGTGGATATGCTGTCCCTTGAGATGGGCAAGGTCATCATCGGACAGAAACAGCTGGTGGAGAGCCTTCTGATCGGACTTCTCGCCAACGGACATATTCTTCTGGAAGGTGTGCCGGGATTGGCGAAGACCTTGGCCATCAGTACATTGTCAAAGGCGATCGATGCGAAGTTCAGCCGTATCCAGTTCACCCCGGACCTTCTTCCTGCCGACCTTATCGGTACGATGATATATTCACAGAAGGACGAGTCGTTCGAGGTGCACAAGGGACCGGTCTTCGCCAACTTCGTGCTCGCGGATGAGATCAACCGTAGCCCGGCGAAGGTGCAGTCAGCCCTTCTGGAGGCTATGCAGGAGCGTCAGGTGACAATCGGTGACCAGACGTTCAAGCTTCCGGAGCCGTTCCTCGTGATGGCCACGCAGAACCCTATCGAGCAGGAGGGAACCTATCCGCTTCCTGAGGCCCAGGTGGACCGTTTCATGCTGAAGGTCATCGTGAAATATCCTAAGAAAGAGGAGGAAAGGCAGATCATCAGGATGAACAATTCTGGTGAGTTCCCGACAGTCAATCCGGTGATCAAACCGGAGGACATCGTGCGCGCCAGAAGCGTCGTCAGGGATGTCTATATGGACGAGAAGATCGAAAGGTACATTGTGGACATCGTCTATGCCACCCGTACTCCGGACGATTATGGTCTGGGGAAGATCAAGGATCTCATCTCGTTCGGGGCCTCACCTCGTGCGAGCATCTCATTGTCAATGGCTTCCAAGGCCTACGCCTTCATCAAGAGAAGAGGCTATGTGATTCCTGAGGATGTCAGGGCCGTCTGCAACGAGGTCCTGCGCCACAGAATCGGACTGACCTACGAGGCCGAGGCGGAGAATGTCACGACCGAGCAGATCATCGCCGAAGTGATCAACGCCGTACAGGTTCCGTAATGGACTATGTTTGGTTTAATTCAGGTTTTTGAATATGGCAGCTAATTCCTCAGCCAATGAACTCCTGCGCAAGGTCCGCAAGATAGAGATCCGCACCAGGGCTCTGTCCCACCAGATCTTCGCCGGTGAATATCACAGTGCCTTCAAAGGCCGTGGAATGGCCTTCAGCGAGGTGCGTGAGTACCAGTACGGGGACGATGTGCGTTCTATGGACTGGAATGTGACCGCGCGTCTGCGCTCTCCTTACGTCAAGGTTTTCGAGGAGGAGAGGGAGATGACGGTCGTCCTTCTGATCGACATCAGCCGTTCAGGTCTTTTCGGAACGAGCGAGAGGACGAAGAGGGATCTGATAGCGGAGATCGCGGCGGTCCTGAGTTTCTCGGCCATAATCAACAACGACAAGGTCGGGGCGCTTTTCTTCAGCGACAGGGTGGAGGAGTTCATCCCGCCTAAGAAGGGCCGCAGCCATCTGCTCCACATCATCCGTGAGATCATCGAGCTCAAGCCTAAATCCAACGGAACAGATGTCGGACAGGCTCTGCGGTACCTGACGAACGCTATGAAGAAGAAATGCACGGCTTTCGTGCTTTCCGACATGCTGGACGCCAATCCGGATGGCTCGCCTCGCTATGAGGACGCCCTGAAGGTGGCCCGCAACCGTCACGACATTTCCGTCATCAAGGTTCACGACCCTCGTGAGAGGACGATTCCGGATGTCGGTCTGGTGCACGTCAAGGACTCTGAGACAGGCGAGTCGGCCTGGATCAATACCTCCAGCAAGAGGACGAGGACTGAATATTCAAAATGGTTCGGTGCCGTCGAGGATGGGGAGAGGAAGCTGTTCAACCGCTATAAGATTGATTCTGTGGACATCGCCACAAATCAGGATTATGTCAAAGGCTTGATGACATTTTTCGGGAGGAGATAGAGATGAAGAGATTGATTTACGGTTTGTCGCTTTTCTGCGCCGCGATGATCACCACCATCGCAGCCTCCGGACAGCAGGCCCCGCAAAATAAAGGTATGCTGATAAAGTCGGAGGATTCCTTCCTGGAGCCTCTCCAGAAACGTGACTCGGCGCTGATCGGCGACCAGTTCCGCTACGGATTCCATCTTAAGGACGTTGCGGAGGGAACCCGTTTCGCCCTGCCTGATTTCTCCAAGGGCTTTATGGACAGCGTGGAGATCGTTCTGCCTTTCATGGTTGACACGGTCAAGGTCCAGGGCAAAAAGAATGAGCCCAAGTCGTACGACATTGACGTCTCGATGATCATAACATCCTTTGACGAAGGTAAATACGAACTTTTGCCACTGTCCTTGGTGAGGGCTTCAGGAGTGGACAGGATTGACACGTTGGTCTTCGCTTCACAGAAACTTGACATCTTTACGATGCCGGTGGACACAACGACCTATCAGATCCACGACATCAAAGGCCAGATCCGCTATCCGCTCAAGGCCTCGGAGATAATCCCTTATGTTCTAGGAATATGGGCGGTCGCGATTGTTGTCATCCTGATCTGGGCTTTCTTCGCTATGAGGCGGAAGAAAGAGGGAAGTGTCACTCACAAGGATCCGCCTTATCTGGTCGCTTTGCGAAGGCTGGACCATTTCCGTGGCAGCAAATACTGGGCACCGGAGAAGCAGAAGACGTTCTATTCCGGAATCACGGACGCGCTGAGGGAATATATTGACGCGCGCTACGGCATAGACGCCATGGAGATGACGACGGCTGAGATATTCAAGGATCTGAAATCTTCCGGAGTTCCCGCGGATCTTTATGAGGAGATGAAGACGCTTTTCGAGACGGCTGACTTTGTTAAGTTCGCCAAGGCTTCCGCTTCGGATGAGGAGAATGCCACCGCACTTCCTGCCGCGGTGCGCTTTGTGACAGTCACTTATCAATCCCAACTTGCTGAGGAGGAGGCTGCCCGGAAGGCGGCTGAAGCGAAATCCCCGGCTAAAAAAGAAGGAGGTGAGGCGTAATGTTCTTTGAATATCCTAAACTGCTTTGGCTCCTTGTGGTTCCGGCCTTGCTGGTTCTCCGCTATCTGTACGTGGAACTGAAAGACCGTCGTCCGCATTTGAGAGTCTCAAGCGTCACGCCTTGGAAGAAAGGTGGAAAGACTGTCCTCGGGGTGATCAGGCATATTCCTTTCATATTCAGGGTCGCCGCGCTTTCGCTGATTGTTGTCGCGATCGCCCGGCCTCGTTCATCAACCAAGGTTGAAAAGGTTGACACCGAGGGAATTGACATCGTGCTTGCGATGGATGTCTCCACGAGTATGTTAGCCAGAGATTTCACTCCGGACCGAATCAGCGCCGCCAAGGACATCGCCATCGAGTTCATCGCGCAGAGACCGTCCGACAGGATGGGAATCGTGGTTTTCGCAGGTGAGAGCTACACACAGTGTCCGCTGACGACCGACAGGGCTACTCTGATCAACCTGATGAAAGAGATTTCCACAGATTTGATCGAGGATGGAACCGCCATCGGCAACGGACTAGCCACGGCGGTAGCCAGAATCAAGGATTCCGATGCCAAGAGCCGGGTCGTGATCCTGCTCACCGATGGCGTGAACAACTGTGGAGAGATTTCTCCAGAGACTGCCGCAGAGATCGCAAAAACCTACGGGATAAGGGTTTACACTATCGGTGTCGGAGCCAATGGAGAGGCACCGTATCCTGTGATGACCCCGTGGGGAGTCCAGATGCAGAATGTCAAGGTGGAGCTTGACGAGAAACTGCTCTCCAACATAGCCTCGATGACTGGGGGAAAATATTTCAGGGCTACCGACAACACAAAGCTTGCTGAAATATATTCGGACATCAACAAGATGGAGAAGGCGCGCACGACCATCGACAGTTTCCCTGTCTATAAGGAACTGTTCGGGTCCTACGCTCTTGCCGCATTGATCTGTCTGTTGTTGGAGGCTCTTGTTAAACTGTTGATGAGGAGGTTGCCATGATAATATTCGCCGCGCCACATTATCTTTTGCTTTTGCTCCTTATTCCGTTCTTTTTCCTCGGAATGGGGCTTTGGCTTTGGAACAGGCGTCGTCGTCTGCGCAGATTCGGAGACGAGGCTCTTGTGAATGAACTTATGCCTTCATGGTCTCGTAATAAGTTGTGGGTGAGGACGGTCTTTTTCTCGTTGGCGTTTTTCTTCTTCGCTATCGGTCTGTCCAGACCGCAGAACGGCGCCAAACTTAAAGAACACAAGACCAAAGGGGCAGAGATCATGATAGCCTTGGATGTGTCCAATTCGATGCTTGCCAAGGACTACTCTCCAAACAGGCTGGAAAGGGCCAAGTTGGCGATTTCCAGAATCACCGACAAACTTCAGGATGACAGGATCGGCTTGATTGTGTTCGCCGGAACATCGTTCGTCCAGTTGCCGATCACATCGGACTATGTGAGTGCCAAGATGTTCCTGAACTCCATCTCGACAGAGTCCATCCCTATTCAGGGAACGGCGATAGGCGACGCGATCAACACAGCGATCCGTGGATTCAGCGCGCAGAGCGAGCACAGCCGCGCGATCATCGTGATCACCGATGGCGAGAACCACGAGGACGATGCGGTGGCCGCCGCCAAGCAGGCCGCCGAGGCAGGGATCAAGGTCTATACAATCGGTGTGGGATCCGCTGACGGACAGCCGATTCCGATGGACGGAGGACTTCTGAAGGACAAGGACGGGAATATTGTCGTGACCCGTCTGGACGAGGAGACCCTCAAGGAGGTCGCTTCCGCCGGAGGTGGGGCATACGTCCACGCCGGCAACGATGAATTCGGCCTTACACCTATCATCAACGACATCCGGAAGATGGAGGATGAGGAATATAATTCCGTGGTATTCGAGGAATATGACGAGCAGTTTATGTATTTTCTCGGAATAGCGCTGGCGTTCTTCGCCCTTGAGATGCTTATAGGTGAAAGACGTTCACGCAGACATTTGTTTGAGGAAAAGAAATGAGGACTATTTTGAAATATTCATTGACGGCATTTTTACTGCTGCTTTCCTGTGCGGTGGCGCTTGCGCAGACTGACCGCAAGGAGGTCCGTGCCGGCAACCGTCAGTTTAAGAAAGGGAACTGGCAGAACGCTGAGATAGAGTACCGTAAGGCTCAGGTGAAGGACTCCTCGTCATTCGCCGCCAATTACAACCTTGCCGGAGCTCTTTATCGTGAGGGCAATTTCGATGAGGCCGGAAAGTCTTTGGGAAGATTGAAGGATGCCGCTCCGGTTTCGGCCAATTCAGCTGACTATTATTATAATCTTGGCAACATCGCTGTCCAGAAGAAGGACTGGAAGGCCGCTGTGGATGCCTACAAACAGTCCTTGCTTCGTAATCCTGAAGACCTGGACGCCAAGGAGAACTATGCCTACGCCAAGCAGATGCTGAAGAACGAAGGTGGCGACGGCGGTGATGACCAGCAGAATCAAGATCAGAACAACAACCAGAACCAGGACAATCAGAACAACAATAACGGGCAGAATCAGGACAACGACCAGAACAAGGATCAGAATCAGGATCAAAACCAAAATAATGATCAAAACCATGATCGGAATCAAGGTGATCAGCCGAAGCCTCAGCAAGGTGAGGGACAGGGAGACGCCAAGATTTCCCCACAGCAGGCGCAGCAGATGCTGAAGGCAGTCCAGGCCCGTGAGAAGGAAACCCAGGACAAGGTCAACAAGGAGAAGGCGGCATTGCTGAAAGCCCGCCAGAAAGAAAAGAATTGGTAAAGTGATGAATATGAAGAAATTGTTTTGCATTGTAGCTTTTTTGCTCACAGCCATTTTTCAGATGTCAGCCCAGAATGTGATTAGGGTCGAGGCTCCGGATGTTGTCGCTGTGAACGAGCAGTTCAATGTCACTTTCATAATTGAGGGAGAAAAGAGTCCGTCCGACTTCCAATGGTCGGCCGGCGATGATTTCCAACTGGTTTGGGGGCCTCAGAAAGGCTCCAGTTCAAGCATTCAGATCATCAATGGCAAGAGGTCATCCTCCCATCAGACAACTTTCACCTACATTCTGATTCCTAAAGCTACCGGAACATTCCAACTTCCAGTGGCCACGGCCCTGCTTTCAGGGGACAGGATCTCATCCACACAGGCTTCCATACAGGTCGTGAGCGACGGTGCCTCGTCTTCTCAGTCTTCAGGACAGAACGGCGGCAAGTCCTCTGGCGGAGGGCAGACATCCTCAACCGGTTCCGGTGAGATTTCCTCCAACGATTTGTTCATGAGACTATCCCTTAGCCGCACGGAAGTTGTCATCGGAGAGCCGATCACCGCTACTTTGAAGATCTACCAAAGAGCCAATGTCGTTGGTTTCGAGAATGCCAAGTTTCCTACATTCAACGGCTTTTGGAGTCAGGAGACATACGTCCCGAATAATATCGAGTTTAAGCGCGAGAGCCTGGACGACAAGATCTACAACACTGCCGTGCTAAGGACTTACGTCCTGATTCCTCAGCAGTCTGGCACGATCACGATTGATCCGGCCGAGCTTGTCTGCCTCGTGAACATCAGGACGGCGCCTTCCACTTCAAACAGCTTGTTCGACAGTTTCTTTCAGGATGAATATAGAACCATCCGCAAAAGGGTGACAACTCCGGCGGTCAAGGTCAAGGTGAATCCGCTTCCGGCCGGACAGCCTGCCTCATTCGGTGGCGGTGTCGGCAATTTCGGAATATCCGCGCGTCTCACCACGGACAACCTCAAGACCCACGATGCTGCCTCCCTGGTCATCACTGTCTCCGGTCGCGGAAATGTGGCTCTTCTGGAGGAGCCGAAAGTCAACTTCCCGCCTGACTTCGAGGTGTACGACACAAAGACGACCGAAAACACAGACAAGAGCAACGGCGGCACTTCCGGCAGCAAGTCTTTTGAATATCCTTTCATCCCGAGAAGCCACGGAGACTTCACGATCGATCCGGTGGAATATTCCTACTATGATGTCAATGCCGGTAAATATGTGACCCTCAGGACAGAACCGTTGCATGTCAAGGTTGCCAAGGGAAAGGGAGGGGATTCCACTCCTGTGACAACGGTCAATTCCGGAGTCGAGAGGAAGGATGTGAAGAGCCTTGCCGATGACATCAGGTTCATATTCACAGGCAAGCCTGGCCTGTCCGGTTCAGGTTCTTTCTTCGTCGGTTCTGTGTTCTTCTGGATTCTGCTGGCTTTGATGATCCTGGGGGCGACCTCGGTGTACCTTGCGTTCAGGAAGGTGGCCGCGATGCGGGCTGATGTCGCCGGCACGAAGAACAGACGCGCCACAAAGATGGCTCAGAAGCGTCTCAAGCTGGCTGGCGAATATCTTGACAAGAACCTCTATACCGCTTTCTATGAGGAACTTCACAAGGCTCTCATAGGATTCGTTTCCGACAAATTGAATATGGATATGTCCGAGATAAGCAAGGATAACATCGCTTCAGCTCTTACCGAGGGTGGTGTGAGCGAGGAGCAGACAAAGGCTTTCACCGATCTTCTTGACGCTTGTGAGTTCGCCCGTTATTCTCCTGACGGTGGCAACGAGGCTATGAGGTCGCACTACGATGCCGCGCTGAAAGTGATCTCGTCAATCGACTCTGGGCTCAAAACAGGCGGAAAATCATTGAGGAAGGTCGTCACGGTCGTGACACTGCTCCTGTCTCTTGGAGCTTCAATGAATATCCAGGCGAAGGATCTGGACTCACTTTGGACAGCAGGTGTGCAGGCCTACACGGACGGAAAGTTCTCCGATGCCTCAGCGGCTTGGACTTCCATTGAAGAGTCCGGACAGAAGTCCGCCAAGTTGTACTACAACCTTGGCAACGCCTGGTTCAAGCAAGGCAATTATCCTAAGGCTATCCTCAATTACGAGAGGGCTTTGAGGCTTGATCCGTCATATTCGGATGCCCGTTACAATCTTGAGTTCACAAGTAATTTTGTGCAGGACAAGATCGAGCCTGTTCCTGAGTTCATTCTCAAGAGTGTCGCAAGGAAAGTCTGCTACGTGATGGGATCCAACGCCTGGGCGGTCATATTCCTTGTGCTGCTTGCAGCCGCGCTGGTGATGGGACTTCTGTTTCTGCTGGGGTCGTCGGTCGGCAAAAGACGTGCGGGCTTCTATTGCGGAATCGTGCTTCTGCTGCTTTCCGCCGGGGCTTTGAGTTTCTCAATCTGGCAGAAATCCGACAGTGTGAAGACCGACACGGCGATCGTGATGTCACCGGTTTCATCGGTGAAAAGTTCTCCGTCATCCGGCTCGTCAAAGGATCTTTTCGTGATCCACGAAGGCACGAAAGTCACGATTCTGGACGAGGTGGGCTCGTGGAAGAACATTGCCCTCGCCGACGGCCGTCAAGGCTGGATAACTTCCAACGAGCTTGAGGTAATATAGTTGAATATAAATGAAAAAGGCTGACCCTGAATGTCTTCGGTCAGCCTTTTTTTGATGTGTTGTGCGGCTTAGTCCCTTGTCAGCGTCTGGCCGCCGATGAACTCGCGCATGATTGAGGTCGGCGGAATCGCTGAGATCTCGCCCGGCTGGAGGGCTACAATGTAGTCCAGAAACTTGAGCAGACGCACGGCCTCGGTGTAGGCAGGGGAGTTCGGCGAAATCCTGCGTAGAAGCGGTTCGGCGTAATATTTCAGCATCGGAAGCTCGAAGATCAGGGCTGAGTTGAACAGCACGTCCGCGTTCTCCTGGAACGGGAATATGTTCTTGCTCTCTCCCCGGCGCACACTGTTCCATCTCATGATGGTCTCTTCGGGAGTGATGCCCCTGACACGGTTGTCGCGCACCATCCTGCGGAGCAGGCGGTTGTCCGATGTGGACATGTTGTTGTTCTCATCGATGTTCAGCGAGGTCAGGGCGGAGACATAGACTCTGAATATCCTTGAATTGTCAACCGTTGAGGTCATCTCCGGGTTCAGGGCGTGAATGCCTTCCATGATCAGGATGTCCTTGTCCTCAAGGCGTAGCTTGTTGCCCTCGAAGATTCTGTTTCCTGTCTTGAAGTCGAATCTTGGAATCTCAACCTCTTTCCCCTCAAGAAGTTCGTTGAGCTGTTTGTTGAGGAATTCGAGATCCATGGCGTAGAGCGACTCGAAGTCATAGTTCCCGTCCTCGTCCTTCGGAGTGTGATCCCTGTCCACAAAATAGTTGTCCAACTCGATGACTTTCGGCTTGAGCCCTAACACCTTGCACTGTAGAGCTATTCTGAGTGATGATGATGTTTTTCCGCTTGATGACGGTCCCGCTATCATCACGATTCGCTTAGTCCCCCTCTCCAAGTAGATCCTGTCGGCTATCTTTGCGTAGTTCCTTTCGTGGAGGGATTCCGCCAAGTTGATGATGCTGACGGCCTTGCCGTCTTTCACGGCCTTGTTCAACGTCCCGATGCTCTCGATGTTGATGATGGAACACCAGTCGGAATATTCCTTGAGGGCCGCCGCTATCTTGCCTTGACGCTTCATCGGCATCACCTTGCTGAAATCTGTCATCATTGGTGACTGGAGGCAAAACCCGTCACCCATTCCGCTGATGTCGAACACTTTTAGATAACCTGTCGAAGGAATCAGCGGCCCGTGGAACGTGTCGGCCTTACCGTCAAGGTAATAGACGCTGCAACTGAATGTCCCCAAGCTCTTCTGAAGCTCGGCCTTCTGCGGCTGGTTGTTGGCGAGAAATAGAGACTCTGCCTCTTCGGAGAACATCTTTACCTTTGTAAACGGCAGGTCCTTCGCCACTATCTCCTTCATCTTCTCCCTTATCCTGTCAATCTCGTCATCGGTGACAAAATAAGGCTTGTGCCGCCCGTCTTCGTTCTTCCCCTTCTCGATGATTTCGCAGTATAGTCCGCTTGGCAGCGAGTGGTCGATCACAAGCACTTTGTCAGGATAAAGTTCCCTCACGGCATTCTGTAGCACGAAGCACAGCGACCGCACGTAGCTCCGTCTTCCGTCCGGATGGTTGTACCCGATGAACTCGACCCTGTGCAGGTTGGATGGCTTGAAACTGAGTTCTTTCAGTTTGTTGTCCACCAATGCGGCCAGCACATCGTACTTTTTCCCTGTCTTCCCATCCGTGACGCAGGAGCAGAACTTGTCCGACAAGGCCTTCAAATCCTCTCCTTTCTCAATCTTATGGTTCTTCCCGTCATTGACGCAGAACAACGTTATCTCATTCTTCTCCATTTCTCGTTTCTGTTAAAAGAAATCTTTCAAATATAATCAAAAATGATGTCAAACTTGCCGTTGTAACAATAAATTAACATTTAGCGTCGTTCCTGATTGCTTAATCAAGGAATAATGATTATGTTTGTGAATGTTTAACCACAAGCTATCACTAAAGAGGACAGTAACATAATAAATTTGAACGTATGAAAAGAATATTACCGTTTGTTTTTGCAGCCATCATGATGGCGATTTCCTGTACTAAAGAGAACAATGATGAACCGTACAACCCTGACGGCTCCCCGATAACGCAGGCGCAGGCCTTGGAGATTGTCAAGGAGGAGATTGATGAGTATGATATGGTTTATGTCACTAGTGCTATAGCAAGAAAAAACATGGTACTTGATATTCCTATGGATGGCTCACGTGTTGTTAAAGTTCCTTGTGATTCATGGATAGTGGCAATAGATTCTGATCCTCTGGCCAACGGTGGCCAGAAATGGTTGTATATTTATGTTGATGCATATACTGGTAACGCAGATAAAGAATCGTGGGAATGGGGCATGCCTTGGCAAGAAGGGATAGAATTCATATGCGTGAAAAATACATTTGCAGGAATCACTAAATCAGAGATGAAAATCTCATGTAACTCTTACTCCTATAGTTTAATGGAATCTGGCGATAGTATGTCTAACAACTGGGCGGTGATTATCAGCGGAGGTGCTAATCCAATCTTGAATCATGAGCGTTACTGGAACAATTGCTCTGCAATGTACAAATGTCTT
>OLHA01000785.1_pt1 | contig 18187 bp, 23 predicted proteins | sample 1605961 | NCBI WGS metagenome assembly OLHA01 (sample SAMN03283288) | human gut metagenome | biome: human-associated habitat; material: feces | host: Homo sapiens | place: Peru | collected 2012
GTATGCCGCAGCTTATGGGTCGAAAAGCCCTTCAGCCCTGCCGCCTTCATGGCACCTGTCACCAGCTGTTCCACGCGGCGGTTCGAGATGCGGTCTTTCATGCGGCGGGTCACAAAAACGGCCTTTTCCTTGGGGTCGAGGCCCTCCATCGTATTGCGCTTTTTCAGGTAGAGCTGCAGCGCCTCAATACAGGCATCGTTCAGGTAGACCATCCGTTCTTTGTGGCCCTTGCCGAACAGCCGGATCTGCCGCTGTTCCAGATCAATATCACCAAGATCCATCCCCACCAGCTCGGAAAGGCGCATTCCGCAGTTCAAAAACAGCACCACCATGCAGTAATCCCGTTCCGGGAAATCGCTCTGGTACTGGGTGCTTTCCAGAAGCTCTCTGGACTGTTCTGCCGTCAGATACTTGGGCAGGACTTTATCCTGTTTCGGTGGTTTGATGGAAGCTGTCGGGTCCTGCGAAAGCCGGTTGACCTGATTGACCAGATAATCGTAGAACCCGTGCAGACTGGCCAGCCGCCGCGCGGTGGAGGATTTTTTGTTGCCGCATTCTCGGTTCAAAAAGTACAGATATTCGTAGATGTCTTCCTTTGTAACGCTGCCCCAGAAGGCCGTATCCAGCCCTTTGGGGTCGATCTCCTTCATCTCGGCATCTTCCGGCACAAGCCCCTTGCGGCGCTTCATAAAGCGGGAAAAGCCGCGCAGGTCGCAGTAATAGCTGAACGCCGTGTTCGCGCTTTTGCCCGCAATCACTTCCAGATACCGCACATACTCCACGATATCCGGCGAGGCATCATCAAACGGTTTGTGTTTGCTGGGATTCTTTTCATCAAGATAGATGGACATATCGTTTCCTTATCTCTTATAAGCGGTCATTTTTCAGCGCATGGATGGCGTCGGCGATATAGGCGGCGCCCACGAGCTTCATGCCGGGATAATCCGCCGGGTTCAGGTGCGCAAGGCTGTGCTTCGGCACAACGGCACGTTCAAAGCCGATGCGCTCTGCCTCCCGCAAACGCTGTTCCAGATTGGGCACACTGCGCACCTCGCCGCCAAGGCCGACTTCGCCGATGGCGATCAGCTTATCGCTGACCGGCTGATCCAACAGCGACGACACCATGCTCAGGCAGACTGCCAGATCGCAGGCGGTATCCCGCAGCGCGATGCCGCCGACGATGTTGATATACACATCCAGATTGCCGAAGAAATAGCCCGCCCGCTTTTCCAGCACCGCGATGAGAAGGTTCATGCGGTTGTAATCGTAGCCGCTGCACGCACGGCGCGGTGCCGGGAAATTCGTCTTGGTGGCGAGGGCTTGGATCTCACTCAGGATAGGGCGGCTGCCCTCCATCGTACAGGCGACGCAGTTGCCCGAAACCCCCAGTGGGCGGCCTTCCAGCAGCATCTGGGACGGGTTTTCGATTTCTTCCAGCCCCTGCCCTGTCATATCGAACATGCCGAGTTCATTGGTTGAGCCATAGCGGTTTTTGGCTGCGCGCAGGATGCGGTACGGGAGCATTTTGTCACCCTCAAAGTAAAGCACCGTATCCACGATGTGCTCCATGACTTTGGGGCCGGCAATGGCACCGTCCTTGTTGACATGGCCGACGATGAACATCGGGATCTCCTGCTTTTTGGCCACGGCAAGCAGCCGGGCCGCGCTCTCCTTGACCTGACTGACCGTGCCGGACGAGGACGAGATATCCATGCAGCGCATCGTCTGGATGGAGTCGATGACGACAAGGTCCGGCTTTTCCTTTTCGATGAGGCCGCAGATTTCGTCCACGTCATTTTCGGCGGCCAGATAGATATTCTCCTGCGGGATCTTCAGCCGGGCCGCGCGGAGTTTCACCTGCCGCACCGACTCCTCGCCGGTGATATACAACACCGTGTGCTGGTTCGAGATGGCCCCGCAAAGCTGGAGCAGCATCGTGGATTTGCCTACGCCCGGCTCGCCGCTGAGCAGCACCACGCCGCCCAGCACGATGCCGCCGCCCAGCACCCGGTCCAGTTCCGAGATGCCGGTCAGGATGCGGCTCTTTTCCTCGGTCGTACTGATATCGGCCAGACGCTTTGCCGTCAACGAGGTGACGCCCTCCTGCCGGGCCGGTGCCGCCTTGCTGCCCGAAAGGCCCGCTTTGGGTGCTTCCGCCACCACATCCTCGTTCATCGTGTTCCAGCTTCCGCAGCTGGGGCAGCGTCCCATCCAGCGCGGGCTTGTTTCCCCACAGTTGGAGCAAACATAAACGGTTTTTAATTTCGGTTCTTTCATATACGCTCCTGTCAGGCCCGCCGGGCAGCGAGCCTGTTTTTGTTGTTCGTTCTTATATTACCACATCCGGCGGACCCCCGCAAGGAAAGCGCTTATTTTACCTCTACGATGGTAATGTTCTGGGCCGTGACATTGCTCTTGCTGAGCACGATGTCCCGGATCTGCGCCACCTGTGCCGCCGTCAGTGCATCGCCGGAGGTCATCACAGTCAGGTCGGCCCGGCCGGACTGTAAAAAGCAGAGACAATCTGCAAAGCCTTTGGCCCTGACCAAGGTTTCAATCTCATTTTCCGCGTTGAGGTCTTCGAGGCTGCCGGTCAATTGCTGGGTATAGCTCTTCTTTTCCTCGGCGGAGAGCGAAGCGGATTTCAGTGCCTTCTGCACAGCGTCCATGGCTTCGTCGTGGGCCTTGGTCCGCTTGAGCCGGGCTTCCTCAAAAAACTTGGAGCCGCTGTTGTTGGCCACGCTGACGAGCTGCGCCTCCCCGTAATTCTTGTTTGCACTGGAAACTGCTTCCGCCTCAGTCATTAGCCCGTCCATGATCGGGGCCGAGACGGCTTCCTCTGTTTCCACCGCAGCCGCTACATTGACGGCATCCTCTTCCAGCGTCACGCCCGTTCGCGCATACTGCCAATTGAGGTAGACCGCCACAACAAGCGCCGCCGCCAGTGTGATGGCAGTCGCTTTTCGGGTATTTTTCGAAATGGCTCTCATGAAAATGCTCCTCCTTCTCTCAGCATCGCAAAGGCCGGTCAGCTCCGGCGCTGTGCTACAACGATCCGGTTTGCGGAAAGGTCCAGCAGTGCCCGCACAAGCTCTGTGATCTGTGCAGCCACCCGGATATCGCCCCCGCCGTCGCAGACGACCGCAGCGCCGCAGACCTGCGGCAGATAGATCGTCTGTGCCAGCGCCGTGCCGTCCTCCAGCAGAACGTGTGTCTCCTGACTCTGGGTCTGTCCCGACTGCGTGTCCGTCGCATATACCGTTTCCTCCCCGCTTTCCAGTGTGATCATTACCGTCGTCGTTCCCGCCCCGTCGATCTGCTCGATCAATTCCTGAAGCTGTTTCTCCAGCTGTTCCCGGTAAGCCGTTTCGTCTGCCGGAGCCAAGACGGGTGCCTTCACCGCGTTTGTGGGCAGCAGCTCGGAAAGCAGCAGCAGGATCATCGCCGCTGCCCCAAGCACCACCGCAAGCTTTGTGCGGTTCTGCTTTTCCAGCAGCGAGCGAAGTGTAACGACCCCGGTCTTCTCCTGTCCTTCTTTCATGGCTGTATCTCCCCGCCGGGGGCATTCCATTCCGGTCTGACCCCCAGCGCTTCTTCCACGATCCTCTCCACCGCTTGCTGCTGCTCCGGAGTGCAGTCTGCTGCAGGCGTTACCGTAACGGAATCGACCGTAACGCTATCCGATGCGGAACGCAGGGCAAGCGTGACCCCGGCAGAGACGCCAGCCTCCCGCCGGAAGCGCTCTTCCAAGTCCTGTTCCAACTGCGTTTGTGTCTGAGCCAATGCAGCCTGTTCCCACGTTCCAAGCTCGACCGAAGAAACTGTGGGGACCGAAAACACGTTGCCTTCTGCCTTGAGCTGCGGAAGCACATGAAGCGCCGCTGCTAAAATATATAGCCCTGCCACCACTTTTATACCCCGCCGGGCCCAGCCGCTCTCTGTAATTTGTGCCACCAGTTCCGCGCAGATACACGCCGTGCAGAAAACTGCCATCGCCGCCTTGAGTCCCTGCACCTCATCCACCTCCTACCACAAACAGCAAAGCCGTCCCGACCACGGCCAGCCCCGCAAACAGAGCCGTGACCGCCATCATGCAGCGCACCGCTTCGGCAAAGCAGCCAAGCAGCTCCTGCCCCCGTGCATTTCCGGTCAGGGAGCAGAGAACCCCGCAGCCGGAGAGCAGCCCAAGCTGCACCAGCATTCCCAGATAGACCGGAACAAATTCCGCCGCGATCGTCAGGAGCGCCGCCAGCCCCAGCCCGCTTTTCAAAAGCTGGACACTGGCCAGCACCGCCTCCGAAGCGTCGCTCAGCGTTTCGCCCACGATGGGGATGGTTCCCGTCAGGAGCTGGCCTGTGCGCAGGGCTGCGCGGTCAAGCTGCCACGCCGAAAGCCGTTGCAGCCCCAAGAGCGCCGCCAGAAATTTGCCCGCCCAGCTAAGGAGCTTCTGCAAAAAGCCGCCCAAGGCTCTGCAAAAGCCAGAAAGACCCGCTTCGGTGCTGACACAGCACGCCATGCTCAGTGCGAGGTAACATTGCAGCAGCGGCGGGACCACGGCCGCCAACCCCTGCGCCAGAAAACAGAGCAGCGTCAGGAAAAAGCCGCTGGCCGATGCTCCGGCCGCGCTCTCGCCGCCCAACGTCAGAACCCCCGCATATACGGGCAGGAACCCCAGAAGAAAGCGGTTCCAGCTTTCGATCTGCACACAGAACTCGTCCGACAGCGCGACAAGCTTTTCCCACAGCAGCACCCCGCAGCCGCCCGCACAGACAAGGTCCAGCAGGGTTCCATCCGCGCGTTCCCCCAGCAGCAGGGCAATCACCGCGCTCAGGATCAGAAACAGCAGCACCTGCGCATAGCCGCCGACCGCCTCCCGCAGCACGTCCCCCAGCTCCGCCGGGAAGAAGCCGCGCAAGGTCTTGAGTGGATTATCCACCAGCTCGGTGGGCGATACCGGGCTTTGTTCCAGATACGGTCCCCAGAGGTCGCCCCCCGGAAGCAGAGTATAGAGTTCCTTCATCCTGTCATGCTCCCGATCCGCTGTAATATTTCCTCCAGCAGAGGCCATGCCGCCGCCAGCACCAGACACCGCCCCGCAAGCCCCACACACCACGCCAGAGAATCCGCTCCCGCTTCCTCGCAGAGGGTGCGGGTGTAATCCGTGAGCAGAAAAATGACCGCGCTCCGGACAAGGCAGGAAAAGGCCGTGCCTCCCGCCTGTTCCCCCAAACGCGCTACGCCAAGCAGGACGGATCGGAACGCCGCTCCCACCCGCACCAGAATCACCAGCGCTGCCGCCAGCGAAAGGAACAGCGCGTAGGACGGGACACTGCGCTTCAGCGCCGTATAGAGCAGCGCCGCCAGCAGCGTGATGCCGAAGACCGCCGTGAGCGTGTTCATAAGGAAAATAGTGATTTGATGGTCACAAACAGGACGCTGATCTGTTTGACCAGAATCGACAGTACGACCACAAGCCCCGCAAGGGTGGTCATCATCGCCTGATCCTCCCGCCCGGAACGGATCAGAAGCTGGTTCAGCACCGCCACGATGATGCCGATGGCCGCAATCTTGAAGATCAGATCGATTTCCATCTCCGTCATCCTTTCAAAGCAGCAGAATGGCCGCCGCCAGCCCCACAGAAAGGCCCATTTTATGCGCCAGCTCCATCGTAACGTTCAGGCGCGGTGTAAGGTCATCCCGGAAGGCTTCGAACTGCGTGATGTACAGCGCAAGCCGCTGGCATTCCTGCTGCGCTTCCGCACGGCCAAGGCCCGCCATGCAGTTTTGGAACGCGGCCTTTTCCCGCCGGGATAACTGCGGGAACGGTTCCAGCTCCTGCAGGGACCCGGCAGCTTGTCCGACCAGACCTTCCCGCTGCAAGCGAATAAATAAAGAAGCCAGATCTGCTCGGCGGAACTCGATCTCCCGGCGGATGCGGTCAAGTAATTCGATGGTTCTTTGAAGCGCCTGCTGATGCTCCGATGTCCGCACGCAGATGCTGTCCCCGACACACCAGCCGCAGAGCACAAGGCAGAGCGCCCCAAATCCGCGCAGACTGCTTCCGCTCATAAAAACCGGACCTCCCGGATCTGGCCCGGCGCCGTCCGGCCTTGGAGCCAGACCAGAACCTTCACCGCGCCGCGGGCTTGCAAAGCCTGTACCTGCGGTCGGCCGACCGCTTCTTCCGGGGTCGCAGCGTGAAGGGTCGCAACGAAATCCACGCCGCTGAACATGCCTTGTTCCAGCGCGGAAACCTCTTCCATGCCGCCCAGCTCGTCCAACAGCAAAACCTGCGGCGATAGGGTCCGCAGCGCCATCTGCACAGCCTGTCCCTTCGGGATGCCGGAAATGACGTCCAGCGCCTCGCCGGGGAAAGTCCGCCGGGGCATTCCGGCAAACAGCTCCCGCCGTTCGTCGATGACGGAGACGAGCTTTTTCTGCCGGGCAAGCTCCTGCGCCATGCTCCGCAGCACCGTCGTCTTGCCGCTGCCCGGTTCGCCGACAAGAAGCATCCCGATGAAATGTTCCTGCAATGCGGCGCGCAGCTCTTCGGGTAGGTCGATCGTTTTTTCCCGCGCGATGCGGAGGTTCACTGAGGTCAGCTCCTGCAGCACGATGCCCTGCTCCGCCGTCTGCAAAAACTGCCCGCCCAGACCGGCCCGGCACCCGGACGCAAGGGTGACATACCCCTGCGCGATCTCCGTCTGGTGGGTGTGGACCGAACCGCCGCAAAGGGTGAAGAGGATCTCTTCCATCTGCGGCGGGGTCAGGCGAAGCGTTTGCAGCGCCTTTCCTTCCCATCCCAGTTCCTGCGGGGCATATACCGCACCGCGCACCGTAAACATCGGCGTACACCCCGCCCGCAGCCGCACTTCCTGTACCTGCGGCGCAAGCGTGCTTGGCAGCTCCAGCAGCGGACGCGCCAGCCAGCTCGGCAGAGCTTGGATCACCTGATCATACTCGTCCATCTTCCGTTTCTCCTTCCGCGTCTCTTGCCATCACTTTATGCGGCAGGGCGGAAAGTAGAACCACCCACGCAAAAAGCCCGCACAGCGGCAGTTGCTGTACGGGCTTATAAGATCGGACTCTATGGAATTATGCTTCGGGGGTCGGTTCGTCGTCACGCAGCATGGCGAGGAACTCTTCCTCCGTCAGCACCGGGATACCCAGCGCCTGTGCCTTGGTGAGCTTAGACCCGGCCGCCGTTCCGGCCACGACATAGGCCGTCTTTTTGGAGACGGAACCGCTGGCTTTGCCGCCGTTTTTCACGATCAGCGCTTCGGCCTCATTGCGGGAAAGCGTTTCCAGCGTGCCGGTCACTACCAGCGTTTTGCCCGCCAGCTTATCGCCCTTGGGCTCACCCTTCCACTGCATGTTCAGCCCGGCATCTGCCAGCCGATGAATCAGGTCGGTCGTGCCGTCCTTCGCAAAGAACTCGGTCACGCTCTGAGCCATCACGCCGCCGAAGCCGTCAATCTCACTGATCTGCTCTTCGGTGGCTTCGCGGATGGCTTCCAGCGAACCGAAATGTTCTGCCAGCAGAGCCGCTGCCTTATCGCCGATATTTCGGATGCCGAAACCAAACAACAGCTTATCCAGATTGTTCTGCTTGGAGTTTTCGATGGCTTGCAGCAGGTTGGTGGCGCTCTTTTCCTTGAATTTTTCCAGCGTCAGCAGCTGTTCCAGCGTCAAATCGTAAAGGTCCGCCGCCGAATGCACCAGCCCTTTTTCGACCAGCTGGGCCGCCACAGCGGTGCCAAGGCCGTCGATGTCCATGGCGTCGCGGGAGGCAAAATGGATGATGTTCCGCAGCGACTGCGCCGGGCATTCCGGGTTGACGCACCGCAGCGCCGCCTCGTCTTCCAGATGCACCACCGGCGCGCCGCAGGAGGGACAGACTTCCGGCATCTGATAAGGCTGTGCCTCTGCTTCGTGGTGGGTCACGCCGATGACTTCCGGGATGATATCGCCTGCCTTGCGCACCTGAATGGTATCCCCAATGCAAAGACCGAGCTGGCGGATGAAATCCTCATTGTGCAGGGTGGCGCGGGCGACCGTTGTGCCCGCCAGAAAGACCGGGTCAAAACAGGCCGTGGGGGTCAGCACGCCGGTGCGGCCCACGGCAACTTCGATGCTGCGCAGGGTCGTCTCCTTGACTTCCGGCGGGTACTTGAACGCGATGGCCCAGCGCGGGAATTTATTGGTCGAACCCATCCGGTCACGCTGTGCAAAATCGTTCACCTTGATCACGGCACCGTCCATGTCAAAGTCGAGGGTCGAACGGCTCTGGCCGATCTGCTCGATCTCTGCAATGGCGGTTTCGATGTCGTGCACCACATGGTAGCGGGGCGAGACCGGCAGCCCAAGGCTCTTGAGGTAATCCAGACTTTCGGCGTGGGTCGTCAGCTCCTTGCCGCGGATCTGCTGAACGTTGAACACAAAGATAGACAGGCCGCGGCTCCCGGTGATCTTGGCGTCTTTCTGGCGCAGCGACCCGGCGGCCGCATTGCGCGGGTTTTTGAACGGTGCCGCGCCCTGCAGCTCCTGCTCAGCACACAGGTGCCGGAAGGCCTCGTGGGGCATATACACCTCACCGCGCACTTCCAGAAATTCCGGTGCGTTTTTGAGCTGTTTCGGGATGCGCTTGATGGCCTTGACGTTGGCGGTCACATCCTCGCCGACCACGCCATCGCCGCGGGTCGAAGCCCGCACCAGCATTCCATTCTCGTACTCCAAGCTGCAGGAAAGGCCGTCGATCTTGATCTCGACCACATATTCCGGTTCCACGCCCGCTTCCCGCACCCGGCGGTCAAAGTCACGCAATTCCTCAAACGAAAATGCGTCCAGCAGACTCTCCATCTTGACGGCATGCGTGACCTTGGCAAACCGTCCGCTAGGAGTGCCGCCGACATGCTGAGTCGGCGAAGTCGGCGTGACCAACTCCGGGAACTGCGCTTCCAGTTCCTTCAGCTCCCGCGTCAGGGCATCGTATTCAAAATCCTCCAGTTCAGGGGCGTCCTGATCGTAGTATAATCGGTTGTTCTTTTCGATCACGGTGCGCAGCTCTTCCACGCGCTTTTTTGCTTGCTCCAGTTCCAAATGGTCCACTCTCCTTTATCCTCTTTATTATACCACACCACGATCCTTCCTTCGAGGGATTTTTTAAACCGCCGCATCGCAATGTTTGACGCATTCTGCTATATACAAATTGTATTTTTGTCGTTTTCACAGATTGTTGAGTTTCCTAAATCCAGTCCGGTTTCAGCCTTCTCTTGATTTACTCCTTGTTTTATCTTTAACGTTTCAATCGTTGTGACGTTCTTTTCTGAACGTAGGATTTCACAAACTGCTTTGCAGGATCTTCTGGATCTCCGGCAGATCTTTTGCAAAACAGATACCCTCCTGCCGTTCCTTAGAGGACAGGCCCAGCTCGATCATATGATCCAGCAGCATCCGCAGCCCGGTATAGTAGCCGTCCAGATCGTACAGGATGCAGGGGACTTCCAAGTGCTTGAGCGACACCTTGGACATCACCTCCGCGATCTCTTCCAGTGTCCCGGTGCCGCCGGGGAACGCAATGAAAGCATCCCCCAGCTCGATCATCTTCGTCTTGCGCTCCGTCATGTCCTTCGTGACGATCAAATCGGTCAGGCCGTCGTGCTGCAGCTCTCCCTTCACGAAGAACTCCGGCTCCACGCCGGTCACCTCGCCGCCCGCTGCGAGGACACTGTCGGCCAGCACCCCCATCAGGCCGCAGCGAGAGCCGCCATAGATCAGCGCGTTTCCGCTCTCCCCGATCCATTTGCCCAGTTCCTGCACCGCCGTTTTCAGTGCCGGGTTCGTTCCCTCGTTTGCCCCAAGATAAACCGTAATGTTCATCGTTTTTCCTTTCTTCGCATGGAGTCCTACAAAAAAGGAGCCATCCTCTTAAAAAGGACAGCTCCTTCAGAAGCCTATGAAACAATCAGATGCTGATCGTATTAGCGAGACACTCTTCCACCAAAAACTCGTCGTACTATCGCAAAAATACGTTCGTTTTGTACGCTCAATATCAGTCCGTTTTTTGTCTCGTCAAGTCCATCTGCTGCTTGGTTGCGTTCCCTAAATTTTTCTGCAACGTAGGATGTTGCCCCTATTCATTTATCAAATCCCATTCATCCGGCATCCAGTCATGCACTCTTGTTGCATTTCTACCCGAACGCCCTAAATTATATCACACTCGCTCAAAAAAGAAAACACCCTGTCAAAACTGCGTTTCTTTCCGAAAATATCCATCGGAAATATCAGTCTGACAGGGTGTTTTCTTACATTTTGAAATTTTACTTGTTGCTCTTCCCCTGCATCTGGTCAAGCAACTCGTCTGCTCGGATGGCTTCCGGCGTGAACGAGTTGTTCTCCCACCAGTTTACGAGGGCCACAACCACCGTGATGATCGTCGTCACGAGCTGATTGACCGTTTCATTGTCGATGGGGATCACGCTGTGGCCGCCCGCGCTGAGCAGCTGATTGATAAGCGCCAGCGCCAGACAGATGGTCCGCACGATGGTCGCCGTCGATACTTTCTTGTCCATTTTGAAATCCTCCGTTATGCGGTGTGGATGGGTAACGCCTTGGCGCGGTTGTACAATTCTGTACCGGTGCCGTTTCCGCCCATCACATGATAGGTCTTGTACAGGTAGCCCAGATTCCGCAGTCCGTCCTGCGTGACGTATCCCAGCTCAATGAATCGGTAACATTCGCTGTAGATGCGGTCGTGCAGCAGTGCCAATACCGCGTTCCAAAGAGCCTTGATCTTCGGCAGCGCCGCGAGGATGCCCGCGCCGATCAGGGTGCAGACCCATTGGGCCCAGTATTCTACGAGAATATGCCACATCGGGGTCACACCTCCTTCATCCGGCTCAGACCCGCCCGCTGGATGATGGCCGGGTAGTCCTTGTAGGCATGGCTCAGGTCCACCGGGCCGCGCACACCGGGAATCTTGCCCTTGTTGGTGTACTGCCACATACCGTGCTTGCGGGAGGGCCGCTTCGAGCGGTAGTCGGCGATCCACAGGTCGAAGTCGGTCAGCTCGTGCATCGCAAGGGCGGTATCGGCGAAGTTCGTGTAGGTGTACACCATAGCGTACAGCCCCCACTTTTCGATCTGCTTTGCCTCCATTTTGATGAGCTGGGCAAGGCTTTCGGGACTCAGCGCTTTCAGGCCGGGGTCTTCCACGTCCACCGCGATGGGCAGAGTGAAGGTCTTTCCTTCCAGCGCGACTTTCAGCTTCGCCAGCTCTTTTGTGGCATAGTCGATGGTGGTTCCCTTCGTGTAATAGTACGCCCCTACCGGCAGCCCGGCTTCCACGCAGCCCCAGTAGTTTTTCTCGAAGGTCGGGTCGATGTAGATGCCGCCGTATGCTGTGTTGGTCGAAACCGTCCGCAGCATCACGCCGTCGATTTTTCCGCTGGCCTTGACCTTCTTCCAGTCGATGTTTCCCTGCCAGCGGGAAACGTCCATGATCTCAGGCATGGTCTGCCTCCTTACTTTTCTTTCTTGCACTGCATGATCTCGTTCCGCTTCTCCTCGGTGATGACACCCTTGCGCACGTAAATTTTCAGCATGGCCTCCGAGATACGGCCCTGTACCCAGCGTTCTTTCAGTGTTTCGATGTTCATATCAGTTTCCTCCCTTAATTTTCATCCGGCATATTCATCACCACGAGGTCTTCCAGTGCGTCCGCGATGCGGGTCTGGTCGTCCACGGTGCTGGAGACGGGCGGGTTGTCCTCGAAGTTCTCGATGGCGGCCAGATATTCTTCGTCGGTGGTGCAATTGCTGAAATCGCAGCCCGCCTTCCGCATCATGTCCACATAATCGTCAAAGACAAGGGCAACGCTGCCGTTGATGACGCCGCCGCCCACGATCATCTTGGTCATGCGGGCCCAAGGGTAGCGGTCGAGCCACTGCTCTGCGGTCAGGGTCTCGCCCACCGGGGTGATGACGTCAGATTTGTTGTCGTAAATTTTGTAACGTGCCATTTTGATTTTTCCTCCTGTGTCAGTCAATGGTGTAGACGTCTACGGCGTCAGAATTGGTTCTGCTCGAAATCGCTCCGCCCGCAAAGAGCGCATAATTTCCGATAGCAGTTGCTGCACCCATATATCGTTTCTTACTCAGTGCTTTTATGCTGGTACACGTTAGTGATTCATTGAATGCCACAACCGCTGTTTCCCCTGCAAAAATGGCATAGTTTTCAAATGATGTTGCCGCCATGCCGATCGCAGCGGTGTTGATCGTCGTTGTGCTTTTGGTGAGAGAAGCGTTATAGACGTCCAGAGTGCCGCTTCCAACATGAAACAAAGTGTAAGAGCCAACGGTTGCAGTGGATGCGCTAGAACACGATTTACTAAGCGCGGATACCGAACTTCGTGTCAATGAAGCGTTGTAAGCATCCACATCCTTTTGAGTGGTGTCCATAATTCCGAATATATTTCCACCGGCAAAGAGCGCGTATCCTCCAACTTTGCCTCCGGCGATATTACGTTTGGCCTGTCTTAAGGAAGTTGCCGAGCCTATGGTCAATGAATCATTGATTGTGCGCATGGTAGCTACTATTTTGCTACTTTCTAGACCACCCGCAACTAATACGTAACTTCCAACAGAAGAGATTGCTTTACTCGTAGCCTTTGAATAAGTATGCGAATAACCGGTGGTTGTTGCTGTTAATGATCCATCGTAGGCGGTACAGTGATCGTTAAAACGACCGGCATCACTAACAAACATCGCGTAATGACCGACAGATTCCGCGAGACTTTTTCCGCCATTAGAAAGCGATGCCGCTTTTGTCCGCGTCAAATTCTTATCATGCTCGCATCCGCTACTTCAGTAGTGGCATTAACCACATCATTTTTTCCTTTTAGCTGCCCCTCGGCATTGCCCTCAGAGGCATTTTCACCTACCTTAAAGAATTGCTGATAAACTCCAGCCATAAACGAGTTGCCATTCTTCAGCTCGTCCATGATATCTTCGAATGGCTGCCAGAAATGTTTCTGAACCATCTCGGTGTTTGCTGCAATCTTGTCATTCGTCCCGCCCCAATTCGAAGGATCGAATGGATTATGCTTGGAGCACCAATCTGTGAACTTGTCCCACAGGTCATTCAACGCCGGTTCGATCATTTCCCACAGATTTGCAAGGGTCGTCACGATTGCCACAATTGCCGCGGTGCCGAGTGCTGCCAACGCCAATGCAATTGGTTCAGCGCACTGAATGATGACATTGCACAGCACTGTGATCACGCTGATGAGTGCTTCCTGAATGTCCGGTGCCGCATTGATGATGGCTTGGCAGATAGGTCCTGCAAACATCGAGAGCACACCCAGAATGGCAGTTGCTCCGGCCAGTTTCAAGGCGGCGGATGCGAACTTATCGAACGCGGTTGCCAGTGCGGTAAATCCCACGCTGACCACCGGAAGTTTCGTTGCCAGCCACCCGGCTCCAAACAGGATGGCGATCAATCCGCCCAATGCCACGGCGGCAACTTTCAATGCGTTCCAGTTGACCACATTGAAAATAGCGCACGCCGCTGCCAGCTTGATCATGCCAGTCGAAAGGGTATTGATCGTCCATGCAGCTTGCAGGGCATCACCAGACATTTTGGACAGCGCGAAAACGGCCACGTACATTCCGGCAAGTGCAACCCCGCACTTGAGCATTGCGCTCCATGCTCCGTCGCCGAGCTTTTCATAAACCGCCACAGCTCCCGCCAGCACCAGCATCGCCGTAGACATTGTCATGATAGCCATTGCTCCGTCCGCCCCAGCGGCTTGCGATGCAATGCTCAATGCGGTCAGTCCGGCAGAAACTTTGATCAGCCCATCAATTGCCCCGTCGCCCATTACGGCAAACAGCTCCACTGCTCCTGCCAGAACGATCAAGGACGACGACATCATGAAGATGGCTGCACCAGAAGTGAACTTTGTCTTGGCAGACAGTGCCGACATCGTTGCCATCAGCAGCATCAGGGTTTTGATGCTTGTCATGGCTGCATCGAGATTCCAGCGTGTCAAGGCTTCGCTGCATCGTGGAGAAATCCACGTCCTCGGCAGCGGCGTCCAGTTTCTCAAAGCCCTTTTCTGCTCCCTTGAACTGGAGCTTTTCCATCAGCTTGTCGATGGTGCCGATGGTCTTCTTCGTGTTTTTCTCAAAGTTTTCGTTGTTGAACTGCATCTCAACAACGCGGCTGTCTACCTCTCTGCTCATTCCGTCCTCACCTCGCCCCATGCCCGTGCCGCGATCCGCTCAAAAATAGGCCGCATGGCCGGGTTGATGTAATCCACACCCTCTACGTATCCGCCGTTTCGTGTCGCGTGTCCGTATTGCAGGATCACCGCGATGGGCACGCCGTCCACGATGTTCGCGTTCCGCCATGTGATCGTGATGCGGTCTTTCCCCTTGGTCACGTCGTAACTCCAGCTTGCGGCGGTCTTGCCTGTTGCCTTCGGGGTCGCCTTGGCCAGTGCCTCCACGCCCTCCCGCCCGTACTGGGCAAGAATGTCGTCAAGGTTCAGCTCCGTGCACCGCTTCAGAAACTTCCGGGTCTTTTTCCAGTCGCCCTTCTGCTTGAAGATGATCACTTTTGCCATTGTACTTTTTACCCTCTGTCGTGGGCCTCCATTTTGAAAATCGCTCCCATCGGGGGAGCTTCGCGACGCGCCGCCCTTGGCGGACGGAACGGTGAGAGGGCATCATCCTCTCGTGTGCAGCTTGGCCCGCCGCTGTGCATTCAGCGCCCTCTGCTGGCTCATCCGCTCACCGGGTGTCATCTTCTTCTGGGGTGCATTCATCTCTTGGCTCACCCGGATCAGGGTCAAAAGCCGGTTCAGGTGCCACTTTTCGCACTCTTTCGGGATGCCCAGCGCGAACATCTGAGCGTATAGGACCTCGGCTGTGGTCGTCGTCCCGCCGCGCGGGGGGCGTCGTTTCGGTCGAGGTGTGTTTTTGTTTCTTGGTTCATTCGGTTTGGGCTCCCCGGCAAACCATGTGGCGGTCATCGGGTCGTCCATACGAAGGAGATTATCGTTGAATGCAATCGCATCCGCAGTGCCGAAGCAGTTCTCACTATAATAGAGAACCATCTCCGGATCCATGCGGAAACCGATTGCATGTCCATATTCCCGATATGCTCAACTGCATTGAGCACGGAACTATCACCATCGGCGGAGAGGTCCGGACGCCCAAGAATAACTCCATTAACTCTATGAAGACGCTCTATAACCTGTTGTTTGACTATGCAGTTTCCATCGAGATCGTCGATAAAAATTATGCCCGGTTGTTTAATGTAGAAAGCGGCTATGTCCGGAGTCCAACTTGCCATATGGCCTATACTTCAGAAGAACTCGATCTTCTCTGGGCTAACGTTGATAAGCACCCGATCATCGATATGATCCTAATCCAATGTTATTCAGGCTGGCGTCTGGGTGAAATGTGTGAGCTGCTCATGAAGGATATCAATCTGGAGCGTGGCTGCATGATGGGCGGATTAAAAACAAAAGCGGGGATCAACCGGACAGTCCCGATTCATCCCCGCATTTTCCATTTGGTGAAAGCCCGCTACGAAAAAGCACTCGCTGCAAACTCACCCTATTTATTTTTTTCGATTCGAATGAAAAGCAATGGCCCGACTCGGCCAAAAGGCGAGCTGATGCAAATGCGCTACTCCGCCTTTCAAGAGCAGCTCGTCGAAGAAGTTATTCCTCTTTTGTCTCTCAATCCTGCACATAAGGGGCATGACGGCCGCAAGACTTTTGTTACAATGGCAAAGGCCGCTGACGTTGATGACTTTGCTATCAAGCGCATCGCAGGCCACTACATCAAAGACCTGACGGAGCGTGTTTATACAGAGCGTAGCCTGAAATGGCTCAAAAGTGAGATAGAAAAGATCCCCTGATCATATACTCCTTCTCCATCTGCATGAAGGGAATGTATACGAGTGACCCAATCCTCCCTACACTTTATCCAATCCGTATATCACGATTTTTCCGTATCCACGTTCATTTTCTGCTATTTCTCAGATAGAAATAGTATTAGCGACGTCCACCAGCACGGGGTCGAGGCTCTTGGTCATCTCCAGTGCCTCATCCACGGGGTAATCCACCAGATGCTCCCCCTTCATGCCGACGATGCGGTTATACTTCCCCTGCTCCAACAGGCAGACGGCGTGATAGCCCATTGCGGAGGCGTTCACGCGGTCACGCAGGGTGGGAGAGCCGCCGCGCTGGACGTGGCCCAGAATGGTGGCACGGGTGTCGATGCCGGTGCGGGCCTGAATCTCGTTGGCGATCTCCTGCGAGTGGCCGATGCCCTCGGCAACGATCACGATGAAGTGACGCTTACCGGTGCGCTGGGTCTCGGTGATCTTATCGAGGATGTCGTGCTGCATATCGAATTCCTTCTCCGGCAGCAGGACCGCCATAGCGCCAGAAGCAATGGCGACGTTCAGAGCGATGTAACCCGCGTTGCGGCCCATGACCTCGACGACACTGCAGCGGTCGTGGCTCTGGGTGGTATCGCGGAGCTTATCGATCATTTCCAGTGCGGTGTTCATAGCCGTATCGTAACCGATGGTGTAATCGGTGCAGGCAATATCGTTGTCGATGGTGCCGGGCAGGCCGATCATCGGGATGCCGCGGTGTGCCAGCTCGCGGGCACCACGGTAGGAACCGTCGCCGCCGATGACGACCAGCGCATCAATGCCCAGTTCACGGCACTTGGCCGCGCCCTTATCCTGACCTTCCTTGGTCTTGAACTCCAAGCAGCGGGCCGTGTAAAGGATCGTGCCGCCGGCCTGAATGATGTTGGAGACACTGCGCAGATTCATTTCAAAGCATTCGCCGTTCAGCAAACCATTGTAGCCGCGCTGAATGCCGATCATCCGATAGCCCTTGTGCAGACCTGTACGCACCACCGCACGAACTGCGGCATTCATGCCGGGGGCGTCGCCGCCGCTGGTCAACACACCGATCGTTTTGATTTGCTTTTCCATAAGAGAGATTCCCTCCAATTGTTTCTTCATTCACCTTGGAGCAGCGTTCCCTTCTTTCAAACGCCGTTCCTTTGCTTTGCTCATTTTGTATGACTTGCCTTCAAATATTATAGCACAGATCTCCCGTGAATCCAATACCTTTTTAAGACTCCGTTAAAATTTTATTGAAGTCCGCTTTTAAACGTTTCTGCGACCGATTTTAAGTTTTCGTTCTTTGTAAGATTCATTCCTTGACATGTCATTTTGTTGCAATGTTCTTTTCGCCGACCACGCGCCGCAGCTCCTCAAAGAAGAGCGGATGGCCCGACGTGTACAACCTGCGCGGGGCTGCCAGCTTCTGTTTGGTGTCCTCCAGATAGAAGATGACCGGCATATCACCGTCAAAAATCTCCAGCAGATTGATCACCTTCGCGTACTGCGGGCAGCTGCGAGAAGGCAGCCGGATATACAGCCGCCGGGCCGCGTCCCGCATAGGGTCGGGGCGGTTCGCCTGTGGGTTCTTCGGGTTGTAGCTTTCAATGGGCGAGATTGTCTCGGCCATCAGTTTTGCAGCCTCATCCTCGCGGACGGACAGCCGCCCCTCGATGACGACGACGGCGTTTTCCTTCAGCACATCCCGGAATGCGTCCAGCACTTTGGGGAAGACGATGACCTCCATCGTGCCGGTCAGATCCTCGACGCTGGTAAAGGCCATCATGTTGTTGGCCTTGGTGGTCATCATCCGGCTCTTGACGACGGTACAGACGATGCGGACATGGGCATTGTCCAGCCCATGTGCCTCCTCGCCGGTCAGAGCCTTGATGGAATGAGTGGCAAACTTCGCCGACTGCTCACGGTAAGCGTCCAGCGGGTGCCCGGAAAGGTACAGACCGCTGACCTCCTTTTCCTGCTGGAGCAGTTCGGTGTGAGTATATTCCGGCAGATGCTTGATCTCATACGCCCTCTCGGCGGCGGGCTCTGCACCTCCGCTCGTCAGCGAGAACAGGTCGATCTGGCCTTCCAGATTCCGCTTGGCGTCACTTTCCACGCTCTTGATCACGCCATCCACGGCCTCCACGAGGCTGTGGCGGTTCTCCCCCATGCTGTCGAACGCACCGGCCTTGACGAGGCTTTCCACGGCCCGGCGGTTCATTTCGTTGCCGTACAGCCGCTTGCAGAAATC
>OLHA01000789.1_pt1 | contig 18135 bp, 15 predicted proteins | sample 1605961 | NCBI WGS metagenome assembly OLHA01 (sample SAMN03283288) | human gut metagenome | biome: human-associated habitat; material: feces | host: Homo sapiens | place: Peru | collected 2012
ATTTTTCTAATTTTGCATTATGCAAAACATCAGGGTAAGCATAATAAGCAATAGCAAAGAGTTGCCACAGATGACATGCAACAACTTCTTTCATAGCGTAGAGCTGTTTGGCATTATAGAACGCTCTTCGGCGCAATCGCCATATATGGCAGTTGCTACTACCGACGAAGGAATAGTTGTTGCCCATATGTTAGCAATCATACGCAGGCGTGGCTCACTCATGCCTCCATACTTGTTTACCCAAGGGCGTATACATGGCGAAGGCGACTATGAACCAACATGTACTGACAAAGAAATGGTTTTTGGCATGATGCTTAGAGCCATTACGAGGAAGTTTCGCCGTAAGCTTTGCTTGTTTGTAGAATTTAGCGACCTTTCGCAAAAGATGTTTGGCTATCGCTATTTCCGTAAGGAAGGCTATTTCTGTGTAAACTGGCAAGAAGTTCACAACTCTCTTCATTCCAAATCACCAGAAGAGCGACTTTTGCCAAAAGCTCAGAAATATATTGCGAATATGGATACTGATAATATCAAAGTAGAAATAGCCGATACAGATTCAGATATTAAGACGTTCTATACCATCCTACGCAATAACAATAGGCTTAACCTGCGCAGACTCATTCCACCCTACAATCAATTCCTTGAACTTGCTAAAAGCAAGAATGCTAATGTGTTTGTACTGAAATACAAAGACAAGCTTATTGGTGGATGCGTATGTGCCTATTCTGAATCAAATGCTTATCTTTGGTTTCTTGCATCACGCAATAAGCGCTATATGCATCTGCACCCTAATTATATTATGGTGTGGAAAGCTATAGACTATGCCTACAACCAAGGTTATGCTCACTTCAGATTCCTTGATGCAGGTCTTCCAACTCCTGGCAACCCACATCGCAAATTCATTCTTAATTTTGGTGGCAAGCCTATTGCCAAATACCGTTGGTTTAAATTCTCCATCGGATGGATAAACAAACTTTTATTTAGAATATACAACGAATAACAACAAAAGAAATATCAACAACAAATGAACTTATCGACAATAGGAAATAAAATCAAGGGCAACCATACTATGACTGAAGGAACCGTGTATTCGATGCTAATAATATGCGGCATTTCACATTTCCTAAACGACATGATACAGTCAATAATACCTTCTATTTATCCAATATTGAAAGACAAATTCGACTTCTCTTTTGCACAAATAGGCATCATCACTCTGATTTTTCAGATGACGTCTTCCATACTTCAGCCTTTCACAGGACTCTATGCCGACAAACATCCACGCCCATACGCTCTATCCGTAGGTATGTGCTTCACTTTAGTAGGCTTATTGGTTCTTGCTTTTGCTGAAAACTATCTGCTTATACTTCTATCTGTTAGTGTAGTAGGCCTTGGCTCCTCTATTTTCCACCCTACAGCCTCAAGAGTAGCACAGTTGGCTTCTGGAGGTAAAAAGAGTTTGGCACAATCTATCTTCCAAGTTGGTGGTAATGGCGGTTCTGCCATTGGTCCACTCCTTGCAGCAGCCATCATCCTCCCCTTTGGTCAGCATTCCATTTCCTTCTTCGCTTTAGCGGCCTTGCTTGCAGCCATTATCATGATAAGACTTGGCTCTTGGTATAAAGCACGCATGGCATATGCTACCAAACATCCACAAAAGACTGTCGGTATAAACACCAACATCTCTAAACGTGCTAAATACGGAGCATTAGCCATTCTCATCATGCTTGTATTCTCGAAGTATTTCTATACTTCTTGTATCACAAGCTATTTCACATTCTTCCTGATTGACAAATTCGGCATTTCTGTCGGAGCTTCACAAATATGCCTATTTGTCTTCCTTGCAGCTTTCGCTATAGGAACAGTAGCAGGAGGACTGTTGGGCGATAAGTTCGGCAGAAAATACGTAATTTGGTTCTCTATTCTTGGCTCAGCTCCATTTGCCCTTATCATGCCTTATGCCAATTTTGTATGGACCATCGTCTGCACTTTCCTCTCAGGCTTGATTATTGCATCAGCATTTTCATCGATAGTAGTCTATGCTACCGACCTTATGCCAGATAAAGTAGGATTGATTGCAGGTATATTCTTTGGCTTGATGTTCGGTCTCGGTGGTCTTGGCTCAGCCTTCTTTGGTTGGCTTGCCGATAAAACAAGCATAGAATTCATCTTCCAAGTTAGCTCCTACCTTCCACTTCTCGGTATAATTGCAGGATTATTGCCAAACACACAAACTCGAAAATAGCGAAAAAGCGATGAAAAGGTATTGCTACTATGCCATATATATAAGGTTTAACAGAATAAAAACGGATTTTTAGTTAATAAACGTAAATAATTCGAGAAACATTCTTTATTTTCAAAATAAAAGCATACCTTTGTATCGCTTTTAGAAAACGGGTAGTTACCAGAGTGGCCAAATGGGGCAGACTGTAAATCTGCTGGCGATGCCTTCGGTGGTTCGAATCCATCACCACCCACTTTCAAAACACTTTTGCGGAAATAGCTCAGTTGATAGAGCACTAGCCTTCCAAGCTGGGGGTCGCGGGTTTGAGCCCCGTTTTCCGCTCTCGCTGCTGTAATAGCTCAGTGGTAGAGCACTTCCTTGGTAAGGAAGAGGTCCCGAGTTCAAGTCTCGGTAACAGCTCTTCTGTTGTAGAACAAAAGTGGAGAATTTCACTAAAATAACAATTATAAAAGAATAAAGCTATGGCTAAAGAACAATTTGTGCGTACCAAGCCGCATGTTAATGTCGGTACGATTGGACATGTTGACCATGGAAAGACAACTTTGACGGCTGCCATCTCTAAAGTGCTTCATGAGCGCTTGGGTACAGGTGAAGACGTTAAATCGTTCGACCAGATTGACAATGCACCTGAAGAGAAAGAGCGTGGTATTACCATTAACTCTTCTCATATTGAATATGAAACTGCAAAACGCCACTACGCTCACGTTGACTGCCCGGGTCACGCCGACTATGTGAAGAACATGGTAACTGGTGCCGCTCAGATGGACGGTGCAATTATCGTGGTTGCTGCAACTGACGGTCCTATGCCTCAGACTCGCGAGCATATCCTTTTGGCTCGTCAGGTAAACGTTCCCCGTCTTGTTGTGTTCTTGAACAAGTGCGACCTTGTTGAAGATGAGGAAATGCTTGAACTCGTAGAAATGGAAATGCGTGAACTTCTCGCACAGTATGACTACGAAGAGGATACTCCTATTATCCGTGGTTCTGCTCTTGGTGCACTTAACGGTGTTGCTAAGTGGGAGGATAAGGTTATGGAACTTATGGATGCTGTTGACAACTGGATTCAGGAACCCCAGCGTGAAGTTGACAAACCTTTCCTTATGCCTGTTGAGGATATCTTCTCTATTACCGGTCGTGGTACTGTTGCTACAGGTCGTATCGAAACCGGAAAGGTTAAGGTTGGTGATGAAGTTCAGATACTTGGTCTTGGTGAGGACAAGAAATCGGTTGTTACCGGTGTTGAAATGTTCCGTAAGATTCTTGACGAAGGTGAAGCTGGTGATAATGTTGGTCTTCTTCTCCGTGGTATCGATAAGAGCGAAATCAAGAGAGGTATGGTTATTACCCACCCGGGTGCAATCACTCCTCACTCAAAATTCAAGGCTTCTATCTACGTATTGAAGAAAGAAGAAGGTGGTCGTCATACTCCGTTCGGTAACAAGTATCGTCCTCAGTTCTATCTTCGTACAATGGACTGCACCGGTGAAATTACTCTTCCTGAGGGAACTGAAATGGTAATGCCGGGCGATAACGTAGAAATCTCTGTAGAGCTCATCTATCCGGTTGCTCTTAACGTAGGTCTTCGTTTCGCAATCCGTGAAGGTGGTCGTACTGTAGGTTCTGGTCAGATTACTCAGGTGTTTGACTAATCTCGAGACTGATAAAAATATTAAGGCTCTCGACTTTTGAGAGGTGGGAGTCTTAATTTACGGGAATAGCTCAGTTTGGTAGAGCACTGGTCTCCAAAACCAGGTGTCGGGAGTTCGAGTCTCTCTTCCCGTGCTAAAAAGAATAAAGTATATGTTGAAAAAAGCATTTGCATATTGCAAGGCTTCTTACGAGGAGCTTATGTATAAGACAACTTGGCCATCGGGTCGGGAACTGGGGCATAATGCAGTGGTTGTTTTGACAGCTTCCATAATCATTGCTATAGCAGTCTTTGCATTGGACCAGTGTTTTCAGTTCGTGATGGAAAATGTCTATCCGCATTAATCAACTGTATCTGTAATGGAAAATCATAAGATAACACCCGCAGAAATGAGGTGGTATGTGCTACGTGCGGTCAGTGGCAAAGAAGGGAAGGTGAAAGAATACATCGATCTCGGTATAAAAAACGGGCACTTCAATGGCAATGTATCGCAAGTTCTTATTCCTACAGAAAAGGTGGTTTATTCAAGTCCGAATGGGAAACGTACTGTGAAAGAACGCAATTCCATGCCGGGCTATGTGTTGGTAGAAGCCAAACTCGTGGGTGAGGTTGCGCAGGATTTGCGCTATACTCCTAACGTGTTGGGCTTTCTTGGCGGTATGGAACATCCGGTTCCTCTTCGCTCAAGTGAAGTGAATCGTATATTGGGAAGTATCGACGAGATGGAAACTGAGAGTCAGGAAATCTTGCCGCAGTTTGCAGTTGGAGACAGCGTGAAAGTAACCGAGGGACCGTTCAGTAACTTTGGAGGTGTTGTTGAGGAAATCAACAATGAGAAAAAGAAACTTACGGTATCTGTTAAGGTGTTTGGACGCAATACTCCTTTGGAATTGGGGTTCATGCAGGTGGAAAAGGAATAGTGTGATAGTGTTACGTGTCATGCGATTCCAAAAATAATCATTATTAAAACAAAACAAAATGGCAAAAGAAGTTGCTGGATTAATCAAATTACAGATTAAGGGCGGCGCTGCAAATCCATCTCCTCCCGTAGGACCTGCTTTGGGTTCAAAGGGAATAAATATCATGGACTTCTGCAAGCAGTTTAATGCCAGGACAAAGGAAAAGGCAGGCAAAGTTCTGCCTGTAGTCATTACTTACTTTTCGGATAAATCTTTTTCATTTGTAGTAAAGACTCCTCCTGCTGCTATTCAACTCTTGGAGGTAACCAAGAAAAAGAGTGGTTCAGCAGAGCCTAACCGTGTAAAGGTTGCTGAAGTAACGTGGGATCAGGTACGTGCTATTGCCGAAGACAAAATGAACGACTTGAACTGCTTTACTGTTGAGGCAGCAATGAAGATGGTAGCCGGCACAGCTCGCAGTATGGGCATAACCGTAAAAGGGGACTTCCCTAACAAATAACATAAAACTTCAATTAAGACATGAGTAAACTGACAAAAAATCAAAAGTCTGTAGCCGACAAAATTGAAGCAGGGAAGATTTATACACTCAATGAGGCATCTAAATTGGTAAAGGAAATCACCACTACCAAGTTTGATGCGTCTTTGGACATTGATGTACGTTTGGGTGTTGATCCCCGTAAGGCAAATCAGATGGTGCGTGGCGTTGTGTCCCTGCCTAATGGAACCGGTAAGACTGTTCGCGTACTGTGTCTTTGCACTCCCGATGTGGAGGATGCTGCTAAGGAAGCCGGTGCTGACTATGTTGGTCTTGACGAGTATCTCGAGAAGATCAAAGGTGGTTGGACTGACGTTGACGTGATTATTACTATGCCTTCCGTAATGGGTAAGCTCGGTCCCTTGGGTCGTGTTCTCGGTCCTCGTGGTTTGATGCCTAATCCTAAGAGTGGTACTGTAACAATGGACGTAGCCAAGGCTGTGCGTGAAGTAAAACAAGGTAAAATCGACTTTAAGGTTGATAAAGCCGGCATTGTTCATACTTCAATAGGAAAAGTATCATTCACGGCTGAGCAGATAGCACAGAACGCGAAAGAGTTCCTCAATACAATAATCAAACTTAAACCGGCTGCTGCAAAGGGAACTTATATAAAGAGTATCTTCTTGTCAAGCACCATGAGTCGTGGACTTCGTGTTGATCCCAAATCTATCGGAGTTGATGACAAAAACTAAATTTGAATTATGAAAAAGGAACAGAAAACAATAGTAATAGAGAATCTCGGTGCTCTCCTCAAGGAATACGCCAACTTCTACTTGGTTGACGTTACTGCGATGAATGCGGAAACCACAACGGCTCTCCGTCGCGAGTGTTTCAAACGCGAAATCAAAATGGTTGTCGTTAAGAATGCTCTGCTCCAGAAAGCTTTTGAGGCAAGTGAGATAGATTTTTCTCCTCTTTACGGAAGTTTGAAAGGAACAACAGCTCTTATGCTGTGCAATACTGCTAACGTTCCTGCAAAACTTATAAAGGAAAAAGGTAAAGACGGAATACCGGGACTTAAAGCAGCTTACGCAGAGCAGAGTTTCTACGTAGGTGCTGAAAACCTTGGCACTTTGGTGGCACTGAAGAGCAAGAACGAGGTTATTGCCGAAATTGTTGCTTTGTTGCAGTCGCCTGCAAAGAATGTCATCTCTGCGCTCCAGAGTGGCGGACAGACCATACATGGAGTATTAAAAACATTGGGCGAACGTCCCGAATAAACAATAGAATAAAAACAATAAAAAATAGAATTAAAAATGGCAGATATTAAAGCTATTGCTGAAGAATTGGTTAATTTGACAGTAAAAGAAGTAAACGAGTTAGCTCAGGTCCTCAAGGACGAGTACGGAATTGAGCCGGCTGCAGCAGCAGTTGCAGTGGCAGCAGGTCCCGCCGCAGGTGCTGAAGCTGCTGAGGAGAAAACCGCATTCGACGTTATTCTCAAGAGCGCAGGTAGCGCAAAACTTCAGGTTGTAAAGGCTGTTAAGGAAGCTTGCGGTCTCGGCTTGAAGGAAGCTAAGGACCTCGTTGATGCAGCTCCTTCAAAGTTGAAGGAAGGTGTTGCTAAGGAAGAAGCTGAGGCTCTCAAGAAAGCTGTAGAAGCTGCAGGAGCTGAAGTTGAGGTTAAGTAACTGATCCGACTCTGAAAATATAGTTAAGGATCCTCTGGTAGAGGGTTCTTAACTTTTTTGCGTATTAAAAATCATACTACAATTAAGATATAACGAATGTCCTCAAAAATTGTAAACCAGAGAGTAAACTTTGCTTCGGTGAAAGAACCGATGCCATTTCCTGACTTTCTTGACGTTCAAATAAAGTCATTCCGTGATTTCTTGCAACTTGATACTCCGCCGGAGCAACGTAAGAATGACGGGCTTTACAAAGTTTTTGCAGAGAACTTCCCTATTGCCGATACACGCAATAATTTCGTTTTGGAATTTCTCGACTATTCAATTGATTCGCCACGCTATTCGATTGAGGAGTGCCTTGAACGCGGATTGACATATCAGGTTCCCCTGAAGGCCAAACTGAAATTATATTGCACCGATCCCGGACACGAGGATTTTGACACGGTTGTGCAAAATGTATTCCTTGGTCCTATACCATATATGACAGATTACGGAACATTCGTTATCAATGGTGCGGAACGAGTGGTTGTGTCGCAGTTACACCGTTCACCGGGTGTGTTCTTTGGTTCAAGCATACATGCCAATGGAACACAGCTTTATTCTGCACGTATTATTCCTTTCAAGGGATCGTGGATTGAGTTTGCTACTGATATAAACAATGTAATGTACGCTTACATTGATCGTAAGAAAAAATTGCCGGTAACAACTCTTTTGCGTGCCATCGGTTTTGAAACCGATAAAGACATACTTGATATATTTAATCTTGCCGAAAATGTAAAAGTCAATAAAGCCAATCTGAAAAAATGTATCGGTCGTAAGATTGCTGCCAGAGTGCTAAAGAGCTGGGTAGAGGATTTTGTTGACGAAGATACGGGCGAGGTGGTTTCTATAGAACGTAATGAGGTAGTTATTGACCGTGAAAAGGAAATCACTGAAGAAAATATTCCAGAAATAATTGACAGCGGTGAGAAAACGATTCTCGTTCACAAGGAAGATTCTTCTGATAGTCTTGACTATTCTATAGTATTCAATACTCTAAAGAAAGATCCTTGTAACTCTGAAAAAGAGGCTGTACTATATATATATCGTCAACTTCGTAATGCAGACCCTGCGGATGATGCAAGCGCACGTGAGGTTATAAACGGTTTGTTCTTCTCTGACAAACGCTATGACCTTGATGAAGTAGGACGTTATAGGATAAATAAAAAACTTGGTTTGAATACAGACATGAGTGTACGTGTTCTTACCAAGGAAGATATAATAGAGATTATTAAATATCTCATTAGGTTGATAAACTCAAAGGCTACGGTAGATGACATCGACCATTTGAGCAACCGTCGTGTACGTACGGTAGGAGAGCAGTTGGCAAATCAGTTTGCCATTGGTCTCGCTCGTATGAGCCGTACAATTCGTGAGCGTATGAATGTACGCGATAACGAAGTCTTTACCCCGACAGACCTTATAAATACAAAGACAATATCGTCTGTGATAAATTCGTTCTTCGGAACCAATCCGCTTTCGCAGTTTATGGATCAAACCAATCCGCTTGCCGAAGTAACACACAAACGTCGTCTTTCGGCTCTTGGTCCCGGTGGTCTTTCTCGTGAGCGTGCAGGTTTTGAGGTACGAGACGTACACTATACCCACTACGGACGTCTTTGTCCTATCGAATCTCCTGAAGGTCCTAACATCGGACTTATTTCTTCTCTTTGTGTTTATGCAAAAATAGATAACCTCGGCTTCATAGAAACTCCGTACAGAATTGTAAAGGATTCCAAGGTAGATCTTAACAATGATCACATTGTATATCTTTCTGCAGAAGAGGAAGAGGAGAAGATTATCGGTCAGGGAAATGCTCCATTGAATGATGATGGAACGTTTATTCGCGATAAGGTAAAATGTCGTCGTGATGCAGATTATCCTGTTGTTCCGCCTTCAGAGGTGGATCTTATGGATGTGGCTCCGCAGCAGATAGCATCTATAGCTGCAGCACTTATTCCTTTCTTGGAGCATGATGATGCCCACCGTGCTCTCATGGGATCTAACATGATGCGCCAGGCTGTACCTTTGATTCATAACGAAGCTCCTATCGTAGGAACCGGCATTGAAAAACAAGTATGTGAAAACTCGCGTACAATGATTACGGCAGAGGGCGATGGCGTAGTTGATTATGTTGATGCTACTCATATAGATATTTTGTACGATCGTACAGAAGACGAAGAGTTCGTAAGCTTTGAACCGGCACTTAAAGTATATAAAATACCTAAGTTCCGTCGTACGAACCAAAATATGGTTGTAGACCTTCGCCCTATTTGTACGAAGGGACAACGTGTAAAGAAAGGCGATATTCTTACCGAAGGTTATGCTACAGAAAAAGGCGAACTTGCTTTAGGACGCAATCTTCTTGTTGCGTATATGCCGTGGAAAGGCTACAACTATGAGGATGCGATAGTCCTTAGTGAACGTTGTGTACGCGAAGATATTCTTACATCTGTTCATATAGACGAGTTCTCTCTTGAAGTTCGTGAAACAAAACGTGGAGTAGAGGAACTTACAAATGATATTCCTAATGTAAGCGAAGAAGCTACAAAGGATTTGGATGATAACGGAATAATTCGTATCGGAGCACGTGTGGAACCGGGCGATATTCTTATAGGAAAAATCACGCCGAAAGGTGAAAGTGATCCTTCACCAGAGGAAAAGCTTCTTCGTGCTATATTCGGCGATAAGGCCGGCGATGTAAAGGATGCTTCGTTGAAAGCAAATCCTTCGCTTAGTGGCGTGGTTATAGACCGCAAACTTTTCTCAAAGGCTATGAAGACACGTGCTTCAAAGGCTGCCGACAAGATAGAACTTGAGAAACTTGATAAGAAATTTGAGAGTGAAACTAATGAATTGAAAGAAATTCTTATAGACAAACTTCTTACTCTTACCAAGGGTCTGACTTCACTCGGAGTAAAGGATAACACCGGAGTTGAACTGATTGCTCAGGGTGCGAAATTCAAGAAAGAAATTCTTGAAAACGTTGACTATACTGCAATTCAGTTGAGCAAGTGGACTTCAGACGAAAGCAAGAACGAGCTTATTCAAAAACTTATATTGAACTACCTTAAGAAGTTTAATATAATGGACGCACAGCTAAAGCGCAACAAGTTTGCTATTACCATTGGTGATGAACTTCCTTCCGGTATTATTCAGATGGCTAAGGTTTATATAGCAAAGAAACGTAAGATAGGAGTTGGTGATAAGATGGCAGGACGACACGGTAATAAGGGTATTGTTTCCAAGATTGTTCGTCAGGAGGATATGCCGTTCCTTTCAGACGGTCGTCCTGTAGACATTGTCCTCAATCCTCTTGGTGTGCCTTCTCGTATGAACCTTGGGCAGATATTCGAAGCAATTCTTGGTGCTGCAGGTCGTCGTCTTGGAGTTAAGTTTAGTACTCCTATCTTTGACGGTGCGAAACTTGACGATTTGTGCGAGTGGACAGACAAGGCCGGACTGCCGCGTTATTGCTCCATGCAGCTGTATGATGGAGAAACCGGTGAACCTTTTGACCAAAAGGCAACGGTGGGTGTTACCTATATGCTTAAACTCGGTCATATGGTCGAAGATAAGATGCACGCACGTTCTATTGGTCCGTACTCTCTTATTACACAGCAACCGCTTGGTGGTAAAGCTCAGTTCGGTGGTCAGCGTTTCGGAGAAATGGAGGTTTGGGCACTTGAGGCCTTTGGTGCTTCGCATGTACTTCAAGAAATGCTTACAATCAAGAGTGATGATGTTGTTGGGCGTGCTAAGGCTTACGAGGCTATTGTCAAGGGTGATCCTATTGGCACTCCCGGTATACCCGAATCGCTCAATGTATTGCTCCACGAACTTCAAGGATTGGGTCTGAGCGTGTCGCTCGAATAATATAAAGAACTCTTTTTCAAATCATATACATATAAAACATGGCTTTCAAGAAAGAAAACAAGATAAAGAGTCAGTTTTCGAAGATTTCCATAGGTCTTGCTTCACCTGAAGAGATTTTGGAAAATTCGTTTGGCGAAGTGTTGAAACCGGAAACCATTAACTATCGCACATATAAGCCTGAACGTGATGGTCTTTTCTGCGAACGCATTTTTGGTCCTACCAAGGATTATGAGTGCCATTGCGGTAAGTATAAAGGCATACGTTACAAAGGTATTGTTTGCGACCGATGTGGTGTGGAAGTAACGGAGAAGAAAGTGCGCCGCGACCGTTGCGGTCATATTCAGCTCGTAGTTCCCGTAGCTCATATTTGGTATTTCCGCTCGCTTCCGAATAAGATTGGTTATCTTCTTGGTATTCCAACCAAGAAGCTTGACATGATAATATATTATGAGCGCTACGTTGTAATCCAACCGGGCGTTCTTGAAAAGAAGGACGAAGAAGACGAAGTTGGCGTTAAGAAGATGGATCTCCTCACAGAGGATGAATATCTTGATTTGCTTGACAAACTTCCAAAAGACAATCAATATCTTGATGATAGTGATCCAAATAAATTCATCGCCAAAATGGGTGGTGAGGCAATCTACGATCTCTTGAAAAACATAGATCTAGATTCTCTTTCCTATGAACTTCGTGATAGGGCAAATAATGATACTTCGCAGCAACGCAAGACTGAAGCTTTGAAACGTTTGCAGGTTGTAGAAGCTTTCCGTTCAAGTCGGGGACGCAATAAACCGGAGTGGATGGTTATGAACATCGTTCCTGTCATCCCGCCAGAACTTCGTCCTCTCGTTCCACTTGACGGCGGACGTTTTGCAACATCCGACCTCAACGACCTTTATCGTCGTGTATTGATTCGCAACAACCGTTTGAAACGTCTAATAGAAATTAAGGCTCCCGAAGTCATTCTTCGTAACGAAAAGCGTATGCTTCAGGAAGCTGTTGACAGTCTGTTTGACAATTCGCGCAAGAGCAGTGCAGTGAAGAGTGAGTCGGCCCGTCCGCTCAAATCTCTTTCAGATGCTCTCAAAGGTAAACCTGGTCGTTTCCGTCAGAATCTTCTCGGTAAACGTGTAGATTATTCTGCGCGTTCTGTGATTGTTGTTGGTCCGGAACTCAAAATGGGTGAGTGTGGTCTCCCGAAACTTATGGCTGCAGAACTTTACAAACCATTCATCATACGCAAGCTTATAGAGCGGGGTATAGTGAAAACTGTGAAGAGTGCCAAGAAGATTATTGACCGTCATGATCCTATTATATGGGACATTCTTGAATATGTAATGAAGGGTCATCCTGTGCTTCTCAACCGTGCACCGACACTTCACCGTTTGAGTATTCAGGCTTTCCAGCCCAGACTTATTGAGGGCAAAGCTATTCAGTTGCATCCGCTTGCATGTACACCGTTTAATGCAGACTTCGACGGTGACCAGATGGCTGTACACTTGCCTTTGAGCAACGAAGCAGTTATCGAGGCGCAGGTACTCATGCTTCAGAGCCACAACATCCTTAATCCTGCCAATGGTGCACCTATCACAGTGCCTTCACAAGATATGGTTCTTGGTCTTTATTATATTACCAAGTTGCGTCCGGGTAGTAAAGGTGAAGGACTTACATTCTACGGTCCAGAAGAGGCTATCATTGCTTATAACGAAAAGCGTGTAGATGTGCATGCTCCCGTTAAAGTGCTTGTCAATGACATCAACGAAGACGGAATTCCCGAAAAACATCTTGTGGAAACTTCTGTAGGACGTGTGATTGTAAACGAGATTATTCCAGAAGAGTGCGGCTTTATAAATAAGTTGATATCTAAGAAATCACTCCGCGATATTATCTCGCTTGTGATAAAGACCGTAGGTATGGCAAGGGCTTGTGAATTCCTTGACGGTATCAAGAACCTTGGTTATAAAATGGCATATCTTGCAGGTCTTTCGTTTAACCTCGATGATATTATCATTCCTGCTGAAAAGAAAGAAATTGTTGAGCGTGGTAACAACGAGGTTGATCAGATTACGAGTAACTATAATATGGGTTTCATTACCGACAACGAACGTTACAATCAGGTTATTGATGCTTGGACCCATGTTAACTCGGATTTGAAGAAAACTCTTATGGAGCAAATGTCAAGTGCCGACGGTGGTTTCAATGCAGTGTTCATGATGCTTGACTCCGGAGCCCGTGGTTCTGCCGACCAGATTGCACAGCTTGCAGGTATGCGTGGTCTTATGGCTAAACCTCAGAAAGCCGGTGCCGAAGGCGCACAGATTATAGAGAATCCTATTCTTTCAAACTTCAAAGAGGGTATGTCCGTGCTTGAGTACTTTATCTCTACTCACGGTGCCCGTAAAGGTCTTGCAGATACTGCTCTTAAAACTGCCGATGCAGGATATCTTACACGTCGTCTTGTCGATGTTTCTCATGATGTCATCATCACCGAAGAAGACTGCGGTACCCTGCGCGGACTTGTTTGCACGGCTCTAAAAGACGGCGACGAGGTTATTTCTTCTCTCTATGATCGTATTCTCGGACGTGTGTCTGTTCATGATATTTACAATCCCTCCACAGGTAAACTTATCGTATCAGCGGGCGAGGAAATCACCGAAGTTCTTGCGGACGAAATCGAAAAATCTCCGATAGAAAGCGTAGAGATTCGTTCGGTTCTCACCTGTGAAAGCAAACATGGTGTTTGTCAGAAGTGTTATGGTCGCAACCTTGCAACCGGTCGTATGGTTCAACTTGGCGAGGCTGTCGGTGTGATTGCTGCTCAGTCTATCGGTGAGCCGGGTACGCAGCTTACTCTTCGTACATTCCACGCCGGTGGTGTGGCTGCCAATGCTGCTGCCAATGCAACAATTACTTCCAAACATAAATCTCGTTTGGAATTCGATGAACTTCATACTATAGATATTACTCACGATGATGGTTCTACAGGAAAAGTTGTCGTAGGTCGTCTTGCCGAAGTTCGCTTTGTTGACGAGAACACCGGCATTGCAATCTCCACTCAGAACGTACCTTACGGTGCAGAACTTTTTGTAAACGAAGGCGATGTGGTAGAAAAGGGAACGCTTATAGCAAAATGGGATCCTTTCAATGCCGTAATCGTTACCGAGGTTGCCGGCAAGATAAAATTCGAGGATGTTATTGATACCGTAACATTCCGTGTTGAAACTGACGAGGCTACCGGACTTAGCGAGAAGATTATTATAGAATCCAAGGAAAAGATGCGCGTCCCTACTTGCCATATAGTTGATGAGAAAGGTGAAGTGCTTCGTTCCTACAACTTGCCTATCGGTGGTCACCTTACTGTAGAGGATGGTCAGAACGTTAAGGCAGGCGAGGTTCTTGTAAAAATTCCGCGTGCCACAAGTAAAGCCGGTGATATTACCGGTGGTCTGCCTCGTGTTACCGAACTTTTTGAGGCTCGCAATCCGTCGAATCCCGCAGTGGTTTCCGAAATTGATGGTGAAATCACCATGGGCGGCGTAAAACGTGGTAATCGTGAAATTATCGTTACTTCGAAAATCGGTGAAGTCAAGAAATACCTTGTACCTCTGTCAAAGCAGATTCTCGTACAGCAAAACGACTTTGTGCGCGCAGGAACTCCACTTTCCGACGGTTCTATTACTCCTGATGATATTCTTGCAATCAAAGGTCCTACCGCAGTGCAGGAATACATTGTTAATGAGGTTCAGGACGTTTACCGTTTGCAGGGTGTTAAGATTAACGACAAACACTTCGAGGTTATCGTTCGCCAGATGATGCGTAAGGTTCAGATTGTTGACCCGGGAGATACGATGTTCCTTGAAAAGGAAATAGTTGATAAGATAGACTTCTCCGAAGAGAATGATCGTATTTGGGGCAAGAAAGTGGTTACCGATGCTGGCGATAGTGAGAACATGAAGAAAGGTATGATCATCACGGTGCGCAAGTTGCGCGATGAAAACTCCATGCTCAAGCGTAAAGACCTTCGCCTTGTTGAGGCTCGTGATGCTATCGCAGCCACATCAACTCAGATACTTCAAGGCATCACCCGTGCAGCATTGCAGACAAAGAGTTTCATGTCGGCTGCATCCTTCCAGGAAACAACCAAGGTGCTCAACGATGCTGCTATTCGTGGTAAAGTTGATCCGCTTGAGGGCATGAAGGAAAACGTTATTTGCGGACACCTCATTCCTGCCGGTACGGGTATGCGCCAGTTCAATAAGGTTGTTGTTGTTGACCGCGACGATTATGAGCAGGCAATGTATGACAAAAGAAATAAGCAGATTGATGAATTGGGAGAAGAAGGTATAGATGCTCCTACTCCGACAATCTAATCAGCTTATAAAATAAAAATAGAAATCGTCCTCGAAGTTATAAAGGCTTCGAGGACGATTTTATTTTTGCAAGATTTGAAAGTATAAAACCCCTCCTAAATCATAGGGGCATTTTCTTCATTTCCTCTCAATTCCATGTTTTGGAGTAGCCTGCAAAATTAGCTATATGTCAAAATTTTATGTGCAATAGCTAATAGCACTCATCATTTTACTGTGGCTTTTATAAATTTCTTTCCTGCAGGATTTTTTGAATCTTTTTCGTAAAGTTCAGAATATTTACCAGAAGGGAGATCTGACAAAACGAAAGCATTACATTTTCTACCTGCAATAACTTTGTCTGTAGCAGCTGTATTTATTGCAGTTGCTATCATACCAACTAAAGCACCGAATCCACCACTTCCACCATGTACGCTTGTGTCAACTTTAATATTACCTTCACGTGTATATAGCGTTTGTCCTGTCTTCGTTGAACGAAGTATGTATTCAACATCAACTGTCAATTTGCCGCCAACGTTGTTGCGTTTCCAATCCTTGATAATGGTGAACATAGCTGCATCAGCACCTAGTACATTTCGGAATACGGATAAATCTGCTTCCAAGAAATTTTCTGCATCATAAGCACTCTCCTGCTGGAACATCTCCATGGTCAAATATGGAGAATACACATAATAACCCTTCTCGCATAGAGGAAGATACATGGTTGTATAGAAGTAGTCTTTTGCTTCTGCATGAGTCGTCTGATTGATGGGAGGCATAATTGCTATAGTAGTAGGTTTCTCCTCATACATCGCAGGATATTGTTCGCCCATGGTTTTTACAGAAGAGCATGACACTAAGACAACGACCGTTAGTAATAACAAAAAAAACTTTTTCATTTCTCTAATTGTTTAATGATTCGTGAGATATAAGTTTCTGATTCTGGATAGAGTTTTATTTCTTGTTTAAGGAAACCTAAACCTTCTTCTTTTTTGCCACCCATATAAAGGGCATAGCCATACTCTGCATACAAGCCAGGAGGTACGACCTTGCGAGAACCCTTCTGTTTTTTTATTAACTTAAGATATTGCTCCATCATCTTAGTTTTTAATTCATCAGTGCGTTTCTTGTTGTACTGATAAGTGGCATCCTCATAATCATACCATGAATACAAGGATTTAGTAGAATTGCATGAGGCAAAAAATGCAACAACAATTCCGAATAGAAATATTTTTTTCATTATGGTAATATAATTTGTTTTACTTCTTGTGTTGACACAAATATTTTCTTTTGAAAAATTATATCGCCATCATAAGATACGGTAAGATTTCTTGTTCCTACAGTAATTCCATATTGAGAACCACGGCGATTGGCCTTCTTCATTTTTACGACCTTAGCTATAAAAGGAGCATTATTATCAACCTTTACCTGAACTTCTTTACCTGCATATTGGTTTGAGCTGGCAAACAACAAATATGCAATATCTTCTTTGCCACTTTCTTGTGCTACAGGAAAATTGGCACGACACCCCATCATCAATAGAGGGATGACAAATAGTAATATTAACTTTTTCATTTTGTTTGTTCGATAATATAGTTACCCATTGTAGTGTCATTAATACTTTCTGAAGTAGACAGCGTTACAAACGAATATTCAGTTTCTGGCGTATCACCTCCTGTTGAAACAACTGTTGCAGAACCTACCTGCTTTCCAGGTAAGTCTATCATAATTCCTGTTTGCGGATTCTTTACTTTCTTGCCTTTAGTTTTGATGGCGAATGTCATGCCCTCTTTTATTCCCTGACTTTTTCCTCCGGCAATAAGCGTACCATCATTGCCGCAAGATATAATATACGTCTTCCAAGGTCTGTTGGTGCATTTATTGATGATATTCTCAACCAATTGACCAATGGCTTCAGAGATGGCCTTATCGCTAAGAGTTGCATCAAAACTTGCGGATCCGCCTACTCCCATTGTTGTTTTTGTAGTAAGTTCAGCAGAACCTTTGGCTTCGTCTGAATAAATTATTAAACCAGACGAGACATCGACAAGACGGACAGAAACTGCAGCCTCTACCGTCTGTGTTTTTTGTGATGAAAACACACCGTTTTTTCCTGTGTTCTTGCGACCAAACTCTGTAATAGAACCAATAACCATGTAATCGGCTCCGATAGTGGAAGCCCCCTCTCCATTCTTTTGGCATTCTTCTAACAACGAGGATAGATCACTACGTTCTAGTAAAATAAATTTCCCTGATGAAGCGAGTTTTGCGGACAGAATGTCTAAGGCTTGCTTTCCCATAGGGTCATTTTCTTTGTCATAGAAAATGCCTTTAGCATATTGGGTTTCATTTGAAAAACGCCCAATAGCAACTTTTCGTTTTAGAATCATTCCATCATCTTGGAGTTGTCCTTGTGGAGATTCTACGATTACTGTTTTGCGCTGTGCATATACAAAATGTACAGACAGGACCATTGCAATTAGTAAACAGAATTTTCTCATTAGTGTTTACAATTTTATGCTAACGGCTCCTTATTAGCGGTTAGTAGTACACTCTTGATATACACAAATAAGAAAGCGTGGAGCCAATTCTGTTGCTCGTTCCACGATAGAAAGGCCTTCGCATTGCCCGACAAGTCGAAACGAGCAACGCCAATACAACGTCAAATCTCATGCAACATTCAAAATGATAATAAAACGTGCGTAAATGCTAATATATACAGCATATAGCAGGTATTTAATAAAGTGTGTATTTTGTTATTTGTTTGTTACTCTACTATTTGATTTCATAATTTATTATAGTTAATGGTTCGTAATTGGTTCTTGTTTTGGGTAACAAATCCAATTATTTTTCGTATCTTTGCACCGTGAGTAACAAATCTCGCAAAATGACAATAAG
>OLHA01000790.1_pt1 | contig 18119 bp, 19 predicted proteins | sample 1605961 | NCBI WGS metagenome assembly OLHA01 (sample SAMN03283288) | human gut metagenome | biome: human-associated habitat; material: feces | host: Homo sapiens | place: Peru | collected 2012
TTGAAAAGCTCATCAATGAACTTTTTGAAATTACCAAGTACAATGCACATACGGTTATTATCAAAAAAGAAGCTGTGGATTTACATTGTCTGATTGCGCAGGTAATAGATGAAATATATCCGACACTCTCCGCAAATGGCAATACAGCGGTATTTACTGCGGAGGATAACTTATCCGTGAACGCTGACCCTGAAAAACTGGCAAGGGTTTTCAGTAACCTTTTGCGGAACGCCGCGTCATACAGCTACCCACAGACAGAGATTACTATATCGGCCAAACGGTTAGAACATGATATTCAGATCACTTTTGAAAATCGTGGGGAAACAATCCCGGAGGAACAGCTTAACAGTATATTTGAGAAATTCAATCGGTTGGATGAAGCCCGGCTTTCCAATACAGGCGGCGCGGGACTTGGTCTTTCTATTTCGGAAGAAATTATACATTTACACGGTGGAACGATTACTGCATCCAGTCAAAACGAAACCATAGATTTTGTGATTACATTACCCATCTCTGCTTAGGAAAATAAGAGTGCGGTCTTAGGAATACCTTAGGAATTTAAGCGTTTGATTTTTGAGATTGAAAAGCCCTTGTTCGGTACAATGATTATCGACAAGGGCTTTACATTGTTCAGCCAAAGCAAAAGAAAGGAGTGTAGGCATGGAACTGAAAATAGAACATTTAAGCAAGCAGTTCAAAGACAAAACCGCAGTAAATGATGTCAGCCTGACATTGACTCCCGGTGTTTGGGGGCTTTTGGGTGCGAACGGTGCAGGAAAAACCACGCTAATGCGCATGATCGCTGATATTATGACACCAACCAACGGAGCGGTTTACTATGACGGAAAAGACATTCGAGAGTTAGGTGAAGTCTACCGAAGCAAGTTTGGCTTTCTACCGCAGGATTTTGGGTATCACCGGGATTTTACGGTCAAAGATTATTTGGAGTATATGGCTGCGCTGAAAGATATTCCTACAAGGGCAACTACCAAAAAGATCAATTATTTGTTGGACATTCTTTCGCTCTCCGATGTGAAAAAGAAAAAAATCTCCAATCTGTCAGGCGGCATGAAGCGTCGTGTTGGTATTGCGCAGGCTATGTTGAACGACCCGGAGATACTTGTCATGGACGAACCGACAGCAGGACTTGATCCCGGAGAGCGCGTGCGTTTCCGTAATTTTATTTCGGAATTTTCCCATGATCGCATTGTACTCATTTCTACCCACATTGTTTCTGACATTGAGTATATTGCAACACAAAATGCAATTATGAAAGCCGGAAAGATTGTTGATGTCGGGACAACAGACGAGCTTGTGAAGCAAATTGAGGGGAAGGTCTGGACTTGTACGATACCGGCCAGAGATTTGGGTCAGTATGAGATGCACTTACGGATTATCAATCAGCGCGGAGAAGATAATAACCAAGTATCCATTCGGTATCTGTCTGAAAAATCTGAGATCGAAGGCTCTGCTCCAATATCGCCGCGGCTTGAGGACTTGTATCTCTGGCTATTTCCGCAAGCTGAACATGAAAAGGAGGGAAATTGATATGCGGTTATTCTGTTTGGAAGTAAAAAGAATTATGAAATCCCGGCGCACCATCATTTTACTTACCGCTGCATTGCTTCTGGCGGTAATCATGGCATATCTCCCGATTAGTTTTGAATCCATCAATCGTCCCGGTGACAATGGTTCTGTTGTTGAACTGAACGGAATGGAAGCAATCCAATTTAAGCGAGAGTATCGACAAGATACCTATGGAGATGTTACACCGCAAAAAATTGCAGATGCTTTACGAATATACCAGAAATATGTTCAGCAATATGGCACAGTAGAAGATATGCCATTGGACGTTTATACAGAAAATGTAATGGCTATTCGACCGCTTCTTGATCGCTTGCCGGAAGCCTTTGCTGACCCTCAAACGGGCATAGGGGCTGATCTAATGGAGATCGATCCAGATCTGGTAGAACAAAACCTTTACGGACAATTTGCATCTCATTTGAATGACATAATGAACATCGAACAGAAGGAACATCCGTCAGCCAGAGAATTCGCAATAGAAAAGTATGCAGAGGTTGATAAGCCTTACCAGCTTAATTCAGGCTTGAGTCGGGACGCGTTTGATTATATTGAATTATATATTTTCATGCTTTCTATTTTGTGTATTGCAATGGTGGCACCCACATTTGCCAATGAATACCAGACCGGAAGCGACAGCATTATGCGTTGCACAAAAAACGGACGTGTGAAGTTCAGCGTGATTAGGATACTTGCCGCAGGTGTTATTTTTACAGTTGTATTCATTGTGGGAATGGTAATCCATTTATCTATCATCAATCTATCCTTTGGAACAGAGTGTTTGAAAACATCTTTCCAGATGTTGTTCTCCATTATAAACCTGCCTAACATCAATTTGGGACAGCTTCAAGTTATTCTGGTGTTGTCCGGTCTTTTATCGTTGTTGGCAAGTATTAGCTGTACGCTGTTCTTATCTGCAAAATGCAAGGATTCAATGAGCGCCCTGTTGATTTCACTTGCTGTTATGCTCTTACCGACTATTGTTTATACTGCATTGGGCAGCTCTGTTTGGGTTTCTACAATTTTGCCCTCTGCTGGTATTGGCTTGCAAAACAATTTTCTTTATCAGCTTTATGGCTTTAACTTTTTATACATCGGAGATATGAGTTTTTGGACGCCATATATTATCCTGATTTCCGCAGCATTAGAAATTCCGCTGTTCTTGTTTTTGGCAATTAAGGCTTATTGTAAGCACCGAGTGTAATAAATATACAAAAGGCAATCATATAAAAATTCGGAAATTCTACTGTATGAAGGCAAAAGAAAAAAAGCCGTCGTACAGCAGACACATTTCCACGCGCCTATGGAGCGGCGGCTTTGAGAAAATCAGAGCCGCCGTTTCTTTGCGTTTGCACAAACCAATGACGACTTGCAGGGACACGGTAGCCGATTGGAGGTTATTTTGCCGTGTCTACTTTACTATTCTATTTCTCCTGTGATCTGCGCCAGTCAAAAAAAGCCCGTGCTCCGCAACGGAGTATTCCGGGCATGGATATGAACACAGAAATCATATAGATAGATTTTATAATTCTTCTGCGCCTGTCTGCGTTTTGCAGACAGGCGCTTTTTGTCGTTTTCTTAGGTTCCGTGTTGGCTGTCGATCACCTCCTGTTCCTATCCCTCACAGAGCAACGATGAAACAGGAGGTGCAGCGCATGGATTCTTCCTAAAGAATTTTTTCAAAAATTTTTCTGCGCGTTTGCCAAAACGCATGGTGCAGACCGTAGTAGTGGCGAAAGGGGAAGAAAACCGTATCACCCGCCTTTGCGGACGCGAAGGGAGGTGAATACATGAAGCCTCATTCGCACGAAGAACATATCCAGCACTCCTTTGATGCTTTCTGCAAAAAGGTACTGCGGAACGAAGCGCGGGACTATCAGGACGCGCTGGCACGGAAAAGAAACCGAGAGGTCTACTTTTCCGAGCTTCCCATCGAAGTGCTGGAACAGTTCGCTGTCCGTGATACCTATTTCACGGATAGCCGCACATTTGAAGTCATCGGCCATTCGGTTTGTATCGACGATGAAACACTGGCGGAAGCAATCTCCGCTTTGCCTGTTGACCGCAGAGATATTATCCTGCTGTCCTACTTCCTCGATATGTCCGACGCTGAAATTGCAAATGTGCTGAACATGGTGCGCCGTTCCGTTGCCTATCGCAGGACAAGCACCCTAAAGCTGCTGAAAAACCTGATGGGAGGAGAAAACAGATGACAGGTCAATCGAAGAATAACCGTCTGTTGCCGCTGACCGTCATTGAAGCGGCTACTGGCGGTGATGTGGAAGCGATCAACGCCGTTCTGAAACACTATGCAGGGTACATAGCCCGTCTGTCGATGTGTGAGCTTTACGACGAGTACGGCAATCCCCATCTCTGCGTGGATGAAGAACTGCGGCGCAGGTTGGAAACGAAGCTCATTACCAAACTGCTCACATTTCGCGTGAGATAACTGACGCCTGACAGAAACGTGTTCCCCCTTTCCTCGTTTCTGTCCGATGCTCCTTGACAAATATGCCCGCAAGAGAACGGCGGCGCATCATAGGCAAAACGGGTACGTTCCTTTTGCGCAGAGCTGGGCGGCTGGTACGCCATGACGTATATCCGAGAGGATATGCCGAGCGACAAATACCGAACCGTAACGCAAGTGTGGCAGCTTGCAGGCGATGACGCGCAAAACACATAATGATACGACCTTACAGCCACAGTCCGAGCGTTCAAAGCGTCGCAGGCGATGGGTAGGGCTGCACGAGAACCGTGCGGGGGTGAAACTCCCTTGGAGCTGCGCCAGCAGCCGTCCGTTTTGTCATTTCCTTTTGTAGTTATTTCGTTTCCCATGAAAGGGGGATTTGTTTCTATGGAAACAACCATGAAGAAAACAACGGCCCCGATTGTACGCGAGTACAAGATCGGGGATATAACGTATATCGTCAAGGCCGTCGTCAAAGACGGCGCGAAAGAGGACGCCGTGACAAAGGTGCGCCGCCTGATTCAGAATGACTTGCGGGCTAAAAAAGTTACAAATAATTTTGAACCCGCCTAATGACGGCGAGCGAGATCCCTGGTATAATATAAATAACCTGTTTGTCCGGCTGCCGGAATAGGAGGCAACATGAAAAAGCAGCCCGACAAAATCACCGCATATTACTACCGTGCGGCGAACAAACAAACAGACCTGAACCTTGACAATCAAATGCACCGACTTTTGAGCCATGCGCAGAAAAACGGAACGGACGCCTATATGTTCTTCGTGGACAATGGGTACAACGGCCTGACCGCAGAGCGTCCGGCATTTCAAAATCTGCTTGCAGCAATCCATGAGAACCGCGTGCAGAAAATCGTTGTCGTATCGCTTGACCGACTTTACCGCAACCATCTTGCAGCGGTGCAGTTCCTTGATGATATAGAGCAGCGCGGTATTTCGATTTGCTCCATTACAGACGGTGATTTGCCCCTTTGTCGAGAACTGTATCACGGCATTGTCAACGCCTACCGCAGTTCTTCCGAGAAAGGCGGTGAGTGCAGATGACGGGATTTACCTTTCAGAGCTTGAAGCCGCAGGACAGTTTAAGCAATGAGCTTCGCAGCGTGATCCGCGATAATGTTTTGCAGTTCTACGCCAAGGGACTATCTGCGGAAGCAGAGGAAGAAGGGCTGACCGCTCTGTATGAGCGCCTTTCGCAGGAAGATAAACTGGATGGCGAAAGCAACTCCATAGCAAACCAGAAGAAGATTCTGGAACGCTACTGCAAGGATCACGGGATTACCGCCTACCGCCATTATGACGAGGACGACGGTTATTCCGGCACAAACTTCAACCGTCCGGGCTTCCAGCGTATGCTTGCCGACATCAAGGCAGGACGGATCAAGCGCGTCATCGTAAAGGACATGAGCCGCTTCGGGCGTGATTATCTCCAAGTGGGAATGTATACCGATGTTGTTTTCCCGGAGTTTGGCGTTCATTTCATTGCCGTCAATGACGGTGTGGACAGCACACGCGGCGAAAGTGAGTTTACCGCGATCCGCAATGTGTTCAACGAAATGTATGCCCGCGATACCTCTAAGAAGATTCGCGCTACATGGCAGAGCAAAGGCAAGTCCGGCGAGCATTTGACGACCATTCCGCCCTATGGGTATATGAAAAGCCCGGAGGACAAAAAGAAATGGATTGTCGATGAAGAAGCCGCAGCCGTCGTACAGAAGATATTCTCCCTGTGCGCGTCTGGCAAGGGACCTACGCAGATTGCTAAATGGCTCAAACAGCAGCAAATCTTGAATCCAACCGCCTATTGCCATGCGAAAGGTCTGCCGACCAGCAACAAGCCGACAGCAGATCCGTACAAATGGACAAATGAAACGGTTTCCCGCATTTTGGAGCGCGTAGACTATCTGGGGCATACCGTAAACTTCAAAACCACAAAGCAGTCCTACAAGAGCAAGAAGAAAATTTGGAATGACCCTGCGGACTGGGTGATCTTTGAGAACACCCAGCCGCCAATCATCGAGGAGAGCGTGTTCCTGATTGTTCAGAACATCCGCAAGGCGCGTCGCCGTCCTACCAAGATGGGCGAAATGGGTATGTTCTCCGGGCTTCTGTATTGCGCAGAGTGCGGCGGCAAAATGTATCAATGCCGCGCTACCAACTTTGCAGAGAACCAGAAATACTTCATCTGCTCTACCTACCGCAAGGGCAAGGATCTCTGCACGACCCATTCTATCAAGAATGTTGTGCTGCATGAAATTGTTCTGCGAAATCTGCGGGAAGCAATCTCCTATGTTTCAGAACATGAAGCGGAGTTCATTCAGGACGCAGCCGAGAGCGATATGCGGGAAAGAGATGCAGAGTTTGTTCGGAAGCGCGAAACGCTGGCAAAGGCGGATACGCGAATTGCCGAGCTTGACCGCATCATCTCCCGACTGTATGAGGACAACGTGATTGGCAAGCTGTCAGACGAACGGTTTATCAAAATGTCCCATGACTACGAGTTGGAACAAAGCAACCTGAAATCAATGGCAGAAGTCCTGCGCAAAGACCTGAAGCAGCAGGAGCAGCAGAAAACCAATGTCAAGGCGTTTATCGCTGCCGTGAAGAAGTACACGGATTTGCAGGAGCTTGACGCGGCTGTTCTCCGTGCTTTCATTGACAGGATTGAAGTTTCCCATGTTGACAAGAAATCCAGAACGCGGGAAATCACCATCATCTATAACTTCATCGGTGCATTTGACTTCACACGGGCAATCGAAAATGCCCGCAACACAAGTAAAAAAGAGCAAAGAACGGCATAGCCGTTAAGCTACACCGTTCCTTGCTTTAATGTTTTCCTAAGTCACCGCCGCATTTTTGGAAAGGCGTTTTCTTGTGGTATGGATTTGATTGCCTCAATCCGGGCGATAAATTGCCGCCAGGCGTTCTCTGGACTCTTTCAGCGTATAGGCAGCCGCGCCGGACAGCCGGGCTTTCTCCGCCTTCTCCAGCGCCGCGCGAAGCCGCAGGGCTTCTTCCTGCCGCTCAGGGGCCTCGGTGCCCATAGCCACGGCATCAGCCGCAGTGTCAATTCGCTTCATTTTCTTCATCGCTCAAACCCCACCATGATCGCGCCGCTTTCGGCGTAGTAGCTGCACAGGCCGGTGCTGGGGGCGACGGCGACGTCGGCCTGGGGCCAGGCGGCCAGGAGCTGGCCGCGCAGGGTATCGGCCAGGGCGGGGTTATTCACGTGGGTGATCCGGGCCTTGCCTCCGGCGTAGTCCGCCAGGCGCAGCTGCTCGATCAGCTCCGGCAGGGCCTTGCGGTCGCCCCGGCATTTGGCCAGCTGGGCCAGGGTTCCCTCGGGGCTGGCCGTGCCCACGATGCGGATGCCCAGCACTCCCACCGCCGCGGCGGCCACCTTGCTCACCCGGCCGTTCTGGGCCATGTTGTGCAGGGAGTGCAGGCAGAACAGCAGCCCGGTGCGCTTCTGATAGTCCTCCACCTGCTGCACCGTGCGCTCAAACTCCAGGCCCGCGCCCAGGCACTCCTGGAGCTTTTCCAGGATCAGGCGCAGCTCCGGGCCGGTGCTCAGACTGTCGAACACCGCGACCTTTGCCTCCGGGTGCTCCTGCAAATACAGCGCCCGGGCGGCCATGGCGGAATTGTAGGAGCCGGACAGGGCGCTGGTGATGGTCACTGCGTAGATCTCATCCCCGCCCTCAAAGGCCCGCAGCCAGGCGTCCACGCTGGGGCAGGCGGTATAGGACCGGCCCGTGTGCCCGGCCATGTACCGAAGCAGCTCGCTGACATCCAGCCGGTCGTCGTCGGTAAAGCTCTCCTCCTCGGTGGAGATCACCAGGGGCACATATTCCACAGGGATCCCCGCCAGCACCGGCCGGTCGGACGAGGAATCGGCAATCAATCGGATCATCTTATTCACCCTCCGTGACAGTTCTCTTGTTCTCATAGTAACACGGTTTGCAGCACCTGTCAATCGGCTTTCCAAAAACGGATTGACAAGTTTTCAAAAACGTTATAGAATGTTCACAGCATATTCGTATGCCTCCCCTGAAAGAGCAATGTCATTAACCTAGGGAAGCACCCACTCGCTGCCCCCTTTGGGGGAAGTGCCGCAAAGCGGCAAAGGGGGTGCCGTTGGTAGCGTTGAGTTGTTACCATTCAACGAACAACACCCCCTCAGTCTCGCTAACGCTCGACAGCTCCCCCATTGGGGAGCCAAGGGGGGACATTTTTGGATTCAGCCGACAAGGAGGACAAGGACCATGACCGAAGAGAACCGCCGTCAGCTGGCGGCTTACGTGAGCGGCTTCCGGCTGCCCCGGTATCGGGAGCTGCCGGATATCGGGCTGCGGCTGGAGCAGGTGACCCGGTACGCCAGCCGGTACGTCCCCGCGCCCGTCACCGGCTCTATGGTGAGCAACTATGTCAAGCAGCGGCTGATCCCGGGGCCGGAGAGGAAAGCCTATTCCCGGGACTCCATCGCCTATCTTCTGCTGCTGTCCTATATCAAGACGGTGATGAGCCTGGACGACATCCGGCTGATGACCCAGGTGCAGCGCAGGAGCTACGACCTGGAGACGGCCTATGACTACTTCTGCGCCGAGCTGGAAAACCTGCTGCGCTACGTCTGCGGCGTCAGCGCCGCCCCCAGCGAGATCGGCTCCACCCACACCGAGGAAAAGGAACTCCTGCGCACCGCCCTGCTGTCCATCACCTACAAGCTCTACATGGACCTCCACCTGAAATTCTTCCGGGAAGAAGAAACCCAGCCCCAGACATGAGCGGGGGCTGCAAAAAAGAAAGGCGGATCCATACCGCCCCCGATGGGGACGGCGCGGATCCGCCTTTCTGATTTTTTGCTTGAATTGAGGCAAAAATCCTGGCTGGGGCTTCTTGCCAAATTGTGCGGTGCTGCCTTAGGAAACCTTCTCAATGACGCAGCCCAGGGGGAACGCGCCGGCTCCCACGGAGCAGTATTGCGAAACAAACACATGGGTGACCGCTGTGTTCTGGAACGCCTCCTGGCCGATCTGGCGAATGCTCTCCGGCAGTTCCACCTGGGTCAGCTGCTCACAGTTGGAGAACGCGCCGATGCCGATGTTCTCGACCCCCTTGGGTATCACGATGCCGGGCAATCGGCGGCAGCCGCAGAAGGCATAGTTGGCAATGTTCAGGCCGCCCGGAGAAAGCTGAACGTCGCTCAGGCCCGTGCAGCCGGAAAAGGCCCATTCCCCCAGCTCCGTGACCGTGGCCGGGATCTGGATGCCCGAGAGCACCTTGCAGTTGGCAAAGGCCCAGGAGCCGATGTGCTCCAGGCTGTCCGGGAGCACGACGCCGGAAAGGCTGCTGCAATTTTCAAAAGCGCTTGCCCCGATGCGCAGCAGCTGGTCGGGGAGGGTGACGCTCTGGAGCTTGACGCAGCCGGAAAACGCTTTCTCCCCGATCTCCCGGACGCCGGAGGGCAGCGTGACCTTTTTCAGCGTCTGGTCGGAAAAGAACGCGTTGCTCCCAATGGCTACGACCGGGCTGCCATCCAGAAACTCCGGGATCGTAATTTCGGACGGGATATCCCCCCGGATGCCGGTGACGGTGATCCCCTCGTCCGTAAGCTCGTAAGTAAAGTCCGGCTCCGGGAGCGGCGGCTCTGTCTGCGCCTGTGTGGGCGGCTCCGTCGCCGCCTCGCTTGCGGCTGTGGGCGCGGTTTCCTCCGCCTCCTCCTGGGTCGGCACAGTGACGTCGGTTGGGAAGGTCTGCTGCATCGCCGCCTCCGGCGCGGCGGGCGCGGGACGCGCAAACAGGAAGCGCCATCCCAGGACAGCCAGCACTGCCGCCGCAAGGCCGCAGGCAAGACCGGCAAACGCCCTTCGGTGCGCCTTTTTCACCGGCGGCGCGCTCTGGGCCGCACCCGCCCGGTCGTCCGCGTTCTCCGGCCCATGTTCCTCCAGCATTGCGCTGGTAAGCCCAAGCTCCCGCAAGATCTTTTCCGTGTTTTCCCGCTTCCGGCCGTAAAGCGCCTCCAGCTCCCGGCCCATCTGCTCCGCCGAGGCGTATCTGTCCTCCGGCAAAAAGGTGCAGGCCTTCAAAACGATGCGCTTCAGCTCCCGGCTCCCGTTCTGCGGCTCCTGCAATGCCTCGCCGGAGAAGCGGCGGTTGAGGGCCTCCTGCCGCTGCTGCTGGGTGGGGATGCGGGGCGGGAGGGGGAGGAAGGGGCCTGTTTCGTTGTTCATCAGCCAATAGAGCACCATGCCGAGAGAATAGATATCCGCCGCCGCGCCGTAATGCTGCCGGTTGGCCACCTCGGGCGCCATGTAGCCGTAGGTCCCGGCCAGGGTGCCCGTTTGCGTTTTCTCCGATATCTTGGCAATACCGAAATCCCCCAGCTTAAACGCCCCGGTGGGAGAGACCATAATATTCTCCGGCTTGATGTCCCGGTGAATGATGTTCAGCGCCTCGCATTCCCGCAGCGCGCCGCAGATGTCCAGCCCCAGGCGAAGCACGTCCAGCTCCTGGTATTGGCCGCTGAGCACCTGCTTCAGCGGCGTCAGCAATTCCATGCGCAGATAAATGTCCCAGCCATAGCCGTTGGGCTGGCAGCTCAGGTCCTGACTGGTGACGATGTTGGGGCAGGAATCCAGCTCCCGCATCATGGTATATTCGCCCACCAGCTTCTGCATCTGCCGCTGATAGTGCTCGGAAATGCTCTGCTCCGAAACGGACTTTGCCAGGAGCAGCGTGACCTCATCCTGGCTCGCGGGAATGGATATCCGCTTCAGCGCGGCCCGCTCCACTTTTCCGCCGGGCAGGGTGCGGCAGATCTCATAAACGCCGCCGTAGCTGCCCTGGCCGAGCTTCCGGGTCAGCGTCCACCCCGGCCAAACCGCGTTCAGCTGCTCCTGTGTCATTGTGTTCCCCCCTGATTTGCGGTGTCGATCCACATTACCGGCCGGACCGTTCCACCGTAGTCTGTAAAATTCACCCGCTGGGCATTGGGGATGGAGGCCAGGTCCACGAAATAGCCCTCCCGGAGCCACCACCAGCAGTAGTGGCTCTGCCCCTGCACGGTGCTCCCATTGGCTGCCGCGTAGGCGGTGGCGTAGCAGGTCCTCGCCTTCTCCGATTTAAAATACCGGTACGCGCCGTCGTAATCCAGCAGGAAGATCTTGTCCTGGACCGTCCTGCTGGGATAGCTGCGGGACGGGGACAGCGAATAGACGTCGGAGGTCAGGATCATCGTCTGCTCCACGGGGTTGAATGCCGCGGCATAGAAGGTCTGGTTGAGCCACTGGCGCAGCCTGCATGTCTCCCAGGTGACGATCGCCCATTCGTCATGATATCGCTGGCTGTCCAGTCCATACAGGCTGATGGCGAGGAGCTTCGTGCCGTCCTTCTCCAGGATCTTCCACTCGATGGGCTCCGGGCCGTTGTCCAGGTCGTTGTCCTGCTCATAGCGGCCAAAGGTGAAGGTGTCGCCCACCTCGCCGGTGACGGTGACCCGCTCGTATCCCACGTAGGTTATCTCGCAGTCCTGGGGGAGGAAATCATCCTCCTGGCCGGTGAAGCGGATATGGAGGGTGGCATGGAGCAGTCCGCTGCCGGAAAAGGCTCCGTCGCCGATCTCCTCAACGCTTTCGGGAATGTCCACGCCCAGCAGGCTGCCGCAGTTCTGGAAAGCCCGCGCGCCGATCCGCTCCAGCGTCTCGGGCAGGTCAACGCCCGTCAGGCTGCCGCAGCCCGCAAACGCGCCGTCCTCAATGGCCGTTATGCCCTCGGGGAGGGAAACGTGCTTCACCGCCGCGCAGCCGGAAAACGCCTCCGCCCCGATGGCCGTTACCGGGCTCCCGTCCACCTCTCCGGGGACCTGGATCTCCTCCGCCGCCGTATCCAGCCACTGAGTAAGGACCGCGCCGTCCGCGCTGAAGGAGAGGCTGTATTGGGGCGGCTGCGTCGGGGGAAGGGTCGCCTCCGTGGGCGGCTCCGTTTCTGTCTGCGCTTCCGTTTGCTCTATTGCGGGCGCAGTCGGCTGCGGCGCGGGCGCGCTGCCGGGCCGAAGGGCAAGCAGCGCCCCGCCCAGAAGGCACAGGAGCATTGCCGCCCCCAGCAGCGCCGCCCACTTTTTCCGACCGGAGCGCTTTTTCGCCTTGTCCGCCGCCGGCTGGGGCTTTTCCTGGACCGGGTCAGAGCGGCGCTCCGGCGCGGCCGTCAGCATTTCCCTGGTCATGCCAAGCTCCTGGAGGATCTCGTCGGAGCTTGTCGCCTTTTTGTTTTCCCGGATGTATTGCAGGACCGCGCCGAATTCACTGGCCGAGTGATACCGCCGGGCCGGATCAAAGGCGCACGCGTGGAGCACCGCCCGCTTCAGCGCCGGGGAACCGTTGACCGGCGGGGGCAGAGGCGTCCCGCTCAAGCGCCGGGTGATCGCGGCCTCCCGCTGCTCCGAAGTGGGGATCTGCGGGGGCAGGGGCAGGAACGGAAGCGTATTTTCATTCATCATCCAGTACAGCACCAGGCCCAGGGAGTAAATGTCCACCTCTTTGCCGTAATGCTGCCGGTTGGCCACCTCGGGGGCCATATAGCCGTTGGTCCCGGCCAGGGTCCCGCTTTCCGTTTTTTCCGAGACCTTCGCGATGCCAAAATCGGCCAGCTTGTAGCTGCCCCGGGCGGATACCAGAATGTTTTCCGGCTTGATGTCCCGGTGGATGATGTTCCGCGCCTCGCATTCCCGCAGCGCCCGGCACATATCCAGCCCCAGCCGCAGCACCTGGTATTCGTTGTACTCCCCTGTGACCGTCTTTTTCAGCGGCGTCAGCAGCTCCATGCGGATATAGATATCCCAGCCGATGCCGTCCGCCCGGCCGCGGTACTGGATATCCTGGCAGGACACCACATTGGGGCAGGCCGAAAGCTGCTGCATAAACAGGTATTCATTCACCAGCTTTTTTACCTGGCTCCTGAAATAGGCGCTGATCCGCTCCGCCGAAAAGGACTGCGCCTGAAGAACGCGGATCTCCTCATTGTCCCGGGGCACCGACAGCGTTTTTAACGCCGCGTCTTCCCGCTTTCCGTTGGGCAATGTGCGGGTAAGCTGGTATACGCCGCCGTAGCTGCCCTCTCCCAGCTTGCGCGCCACCGTCCAGCCGGGCATCACCCGATCGATCTGGTCCTGAAGCATTTTGCCCTCCGTTTCTCTTCTTCCTGCCGTGCGTAAAATACAACGAAACCATACCGGCACTTTTTGGAAAATCAGTGTCGGTACGGTTGCTTTTTATGGAATTATCCTATTTTTCCTTTTCGCCCTTTTCAAAGTCCGGCATTTCCGGCGGCTGGGCAGCCGCAGCTGCGACATGATCCAGCTCGTCCTCGGAAAGCTCCGACTCCTGCCGCACCTGATCGACCAGGCGGGACAGTGCGTCCTTCGGGTCCGTCAGGCGCTGGAAATCCGCCGCTCTTCTCAAAATCGCATCCAAATTCATACCGTATCCGCCCCTCCTTCCAGGACGATCACCGCTGCCGAATTGTTATCGCTCCCGCCGGTATACCGCCCGGTCAAAATCTGCCGCATGGCGCGCAGCCACTGCTCCGCCGTGGAGCCGGTGCAGGCGCGGAGCATTTCTTCCTCCGTGATCAGCTCCCAGAAGCCATCGGAGCACAGCAGGAAGCGGTCCCCCGGCTGGATATCCAGCTGGCAGCTGTCCACCGCCACCCGGCCGTCCGCCCCCAGGGCGCGCAGAAGGCGGCTGCGCCCCGGGAAGCCGCGAATTTCTTCCGCCGTGATCTCGCCGGAAAAGACGGCCATCTGCGCGGCGCTGTGATCAATGGACTGGAAGTGGAGCCTTCCCTCCCGGAACTGATAGATCCGGGTATCGCCCACCGTGGCCGCGATCGCCGCCGACTCATCCACCCACAGCGCCGCGATGGTGGTCATCATTCTCATGCCGCCGGTCTGCATTTCGCAGATCCGGCCATTGGCCTGGGCGATGGCGTCGCACAGGGCGTCTTCATCCACCGATTCGCCGCGCAGGGCCTCTGCCAGGAATTTCACGGCATCCTGGGAGGCAAGCTCTCCGTGACCCATGCCGCCCAGTCCGTCCGCCGCCAATGCCAGCAGGCGGCCGCCGTTTTTCTCCAAAAGGACGCTGTCCTCATTTTTCTTCCTGCCTCCGCAGTCTGAATAAAAAGCCGTATCCATTTTCATAGCAGCACCCCCGGCCGGTGACCGGCCTCGTCTTACCTATATATACACGGCAGGCCGCGATCCGTTACAGGGCAGTCAAAAAATTTCCATTGGTCCGAAAAATCGGCCAGCAGCGCCGCAAAGGTATTGATCCAGAAGCGCGCCCGGCGAATGCCCTCCGCCAGCGCGTCCGCCGGAACATAGTGCCGCAGCCTGGCCTCCGGCAGCAGCTCCGACGCCTGGATGCCCAGGAATCGCTCTGCCAGCGCCGGGGAATAATGGCCAAAGGCCGCCAGTAGCCCCATGCAGTCGGCCAGTACCTCGTCGCGGATCACGTCCACGTCACCGGGGTAGGCCCTGCGGTACAGGAAATGGGTCAGCTCATGGTATCCGCGCACCGTCATGGAGCGGCTTTTCCATTCCTCCGCGGACATGGAAAGCTCCTCCGGCGGGATATCGGAATAGAAGCCGCTGCTGAGCAGGATCAGGCTGTCCGTATAATTCGCCTTGTCCGCCGTGAAGCGGCGGAATTCCTGGCCCCAGTCCCGGCCGCCGCCCGCCAGATACCGCGTCTTGTGGGCGCGGATCTTCTCCCAGTTGGCCAGCCCGCCGATATACTGCGCCCCCACCGCCGCCGGTATCGCTGTCGGCTCGCAGCGATACACCAGCGCCTGCACCGCCCGGACAAAATCCGCCCGGTCTTCCAGGCACCAGACGCCCACCGTCCCCAGCGCCGTCCGCACCTCCCGGAAAGAATCCAACGCAGACCCGAATCCCTCCGGGTCTGCGTCTGAAATTATCCCGCGAAGAACAGCGGCCTTATACCGCTCACTGCCGCTCATCCCAGCGGCAATGGGAAGCCGAAGCTGGGGATAACGGAGGGAGAGGGCGGAAATGATGCTGTTTGCTTCCCTCATTGCACGCCTCCCATGGTCATCCTTACCGGCCGTTATCTGCCTCCGGAGCGGCCGCTTCCGCCGCCGCCGAAGGAACCGCTACCGCCGCCACCGCTGGAACGGTTGCGGTTTCTGTTGCGCAGCCAGTACCAGAAGATCCATCCGACCACGCTGCCGCCGCTGACGGCATCCAGCGCTTCCTCGGTCAGCTCCCCATCAGCCATGGGCACATCCATCGCCTCCAGCTGCTCCTTAGAGACCGCGATCCCAGCCTCTTCACAGACCCGCACCACATCATCCAGAGATTCCGCACTGTCGAGCTTCGCCTGAAGCTCAGGGTTCATTTGCTCTAAATTCATACTTCGTTCCCCCGTAAATGCTTAGAACCCGTGGTTTGCTGCCCATCTGCCAGCCTCCCAACAATATCTGGCAATTTTCTTTGTACCTTTCCATGCCCACGCAAAGATCGTAAGCGCACCTACGCCGCTGCCTCCTGCTACCTGATCCAATTCACTTTCAGCGAGAGTGCCGTCTTCCTTTTTGTTCATGAAAAGAATAAACTCTTTTACATCGTCAATTGACATCTCGACACCGTTTTCGGCAAAAATTGCCTGCATCGCCTCAAGGGACTCGGCCATGCTGAGCTTACGCATGACTTCTTCGTTATCAAACACCTGCGTCAGCTTGTTTACTTTTTCCTGAATTTCCATTTTATTATCTCCTTTGACGATCTCTTAGCGCTTCTTCTTATAATTTCGATAAGTCTGGTAGGCATAACCGCACAGGAAAATAACGAACCCAGCCGATGCAACGAACAAGCCCGCTGTTGTAATCGCAAGGCCCAGAGCAATTCCGCCGCTTACCTCATCAAGCGCTTCTTCACTCAGCTCATTATCTGCCTGCTTCTTCAACAGTTCATATGCATCCTCAATGCTGAGTCCTTCCTCCAAGCTAATCGAGTTCTCTTCAAAGATCTTAGCAAGCTTCTCAGGGGAATCGCATTCCACAAGGGCGATCATCAGGTCCTCGTTTTCCAGCAGCTTCTTAACTCTCTCATCCATAATTTTTTACTCCTTTTTTATTTGGCCACCCTCCTGGGCTGCCAGGTTTTATTTTCCTTACGTACTTGTATACACGCGCTTTCCGCGTTTGTTACAGGGCTTTTTAAATTTTTTTGTTTTTGGCGTTTATAAACTTATCTCCTCCAGGGGCGAATAGGGCCACCCAAAATAGGTCCCATTGTTTTCCACACATGCCATAGCAGTCTCCACGTGATCCCTCCGGCCACGCCGTCCAGTGCGTCCTCGCTCAGTTCGCCCTCGGGGGCCTTGTCGCGGGCAGCCAGGAGTGCCTCGGCGTCTTCCTTGCTCACTTCCACATCATGCTCGGCGAAGATGCGGACAACCTCTTCCACCTTGTCGGCAGCCCCCAGCGCGTTTACAAACTCCTGGTTGCTGAACAGTTCTTCCAAACGCTTTTCGTCCATTTTATTTTCTCCTCTCCTTTTAGTGTCGCTTTCGCGTTGTCTCTTTGTCTTACGCTACTGTATACACACGATCCCGCCGCGCGTTACACAAAAAATGGAAAAATTATTTTTCCGTCGAACGCAGCCCATCAGGCGGCGATATTCCGCGGGCCGGTGGCAATATTGGTCCAGTCACTGACGTCGCACTGGCCGTAATCATTCTTTCCTACGGCAACCACGGTCCCGTCGCTGCGCAGGCCCATCGTACAGCCGTTTCCCGCGGCGACTGCCACAATATCTGCCCAGCTGCCAACATCGCACTGACCATAATCATTGTTTCCTACGGTGACCACCGTGCCGTCGCTGCGCAGGCCTACAATGTGGGTGTTTCCAACACTGACCGCCGCAATGTCGCTCCAATTGCGGACTTCCTCACACCAGCCGTCGCAGTACAGGTCCTTCACGACCACGGTGCCATCCGCTTTCAGGCCAACCGTATGATAGCTCCTGGCGCTGATCGCTACAATGTCCGTCCAGCCGCTGACATCACTTGGACCCTGGCCATTCCACCCCGCCGCGACCACCGTACCGTCGGACCTCAAGCCTACCGTATGGTGCTCCCCGGCGCTGATCGCCACAATGTCTGTCCAGCCGTCAATTTCAAGCTCGCCATTGACATCCCAGCCTTCCGCGACCACGGTGCCGTCCCAACGCAGGCCCACGGTATGCGCAAGTCCCATGCAGACTGCTGCAATATCTGTCCAGCTGTGGATCTCCGTCCCCTCGTAGCCGTTTGATCCCGCCGTGACCACTGTACCGTCGCCGCGCAGGGCCACAGTATAGTCCCACCCGGCGCTGACCGCCACAATGTCCGTCCAGCTGTCAACAGCTGTTCCGCTGTAATCTTCAAACGGGTTCGTGGTGACCACAGTGCCATCGCTGCGCAATCCAACCGCGTGATCGCTTCCCAGGGCCAACGATGCCCGCTGGCTGGCGATGAAGCGATCGCGCGCCTCCCGCGTCTTCTCCTGACTGTCCAAGTAGTCCAATGCTTTGAAGGCCCACATGGCCTGCATGTATTTTCCGTCGTCCATCAATGCCTGGGCGGCCTGATAATCTGCCTCCATTGCTTGCAGCCGGTGGGCTTCCTGTACCTTTGAGGCGCTGTCGGCATAATCGCCCAGGGCTTCAAAGGCTTCCGCCGCGGCGGAATAATCCCGCCCGTCCATCAGTGCCTGTGCATCCTGGTAGGACTGCTCTTTCCTGCTCTGCTCCAGCAGCCGGCCGGCCTCCTGGGCTTTTTCGGCGCTGTCGCTGTAATCGCCCAGCGCCTCAAAGGCACCCTCCGCCAGGAAATACAGTCCCCGATCCATCATCTGCTGGGCGGAACGGTATTTGGAGGCGCGGGACGCCTCCGCCGCCTGTTTCACGCCGAATATGCCGCAGATCAGCAGGATACAGGCAAGGGGCAGCAGCCATTTGCGGGGGAGCTTTTTCTTTGGAGCGGGATTTTCCTTTTTA
>OLHA01000791.1_pt1 | contig 18067 bp, 13 predicted proteins | sample 1605961 | NCBI WGS metagenome assembly OLHA01 (sample SAMN03283288) | human gut metagenome | biome: human-associated habitat; material: feces | host: Homo sapiens | place: Peru | collected 2012
TAAATGTTGACATGATACCACCACGAGTTTCATTTGGAGCATTAATACAAGATGCAGCTGCTATGTATGCTGGACTTAACTCACCTTTGCTTTTAAAGTATTCTTTAATATAAGTAGAAGCACCTATTCTGTCTTCTCCAGTTTCTGCCATCATATTTATACTATTGATGTTTATTTCTGCTTCGGTAGCATCATCAAACAATCCTAATGACAAACCTGTAAAGAAGTTAGATGCAGTTTGTTCCCAGAATGGTTCTGCTTTGTTATTTGGGTCTATTAAGATATTACTTGCAAGGTCTTGTAAAAGTTCATTTGCTTTATCTGAATTTCCTTCTTTATAAATTCTATATGGATAACTAAATGGATTCCATGCTGCTCCTTCTCTAGGATCACGGAAGTTTATTAGTATGATTTTATATCCTTTTTCTTTAAGTAGACTACCGCAGTTCTCATAAAGTTCACCTTTAGGGTCGGTAACTATCATACTTTCTCCAGCTCTACCTAAAATTTTAATTAATGGAAACATGAATGCTTGAGTTTTACCTGAACCAGAAGCACCCATGATTAATGAGTGAGGTTGTCCACTTGCATCTACCCATGCATCTTTTCCATCATTGATAACAGGAATTCCACCTGCTTCGTAAGTATCATCTTTTAAATGTACCTTTTTAATACCATAATCTTTTTTCATATCTTTGTCTGACATTAGTTTAGAATATCCATCATTCTTTGATTTCTTTTGAGTAGTGATTCCAAATCCTTCTTCTCTTTCAAAGAAATATGATGAACATGCGGTTAAAATTGCTACTAATGCTAAAACAAAAAATAATAAAGTTGCTGTTATAAATTCACTTGTAAATGCTGGAAACGGATTCAAGCCTCTAAATGTTCCATCTACAGCAACACTATTTAAATTAAGAACAGCTATAGCTATTAAATATAGTAATACTAAGCAAAATATTAAAAATATTACTATATCTTTTAAATCAGCTCTGAATTTAAGTTTCATTTTGTCACCTCAATTAATTACATTATACAATAGAAAAAGAAAATTTTCACTAATTATTCAAAGTTTTAATACCTAAAACTTGATATTTGAAAAATTTTCCTGATTTTAATGTTTTAAAGTTTAGTTCTTTTTGAACTACTCTTCCATTCAATTCATTATATATGATTGAATTTGATAATGAATTATTATTATTTTTTATTGATTCCTCTAGTCTTTTTACTATTGCTTTTTCTGCATCAGTTCCCATTGTGTAATATGTATATACATACATTCTAGCACTTATAATATCATCATCAGACATAGATAAAGATGTTATATTTAATTTTATGTCATTATTATATTCATTTGATATTGTTCTAAAACTAAAGCAATATGTATATTGTCCTTCGGTCATGTATTTACTATAAACAAGAAATTCATCTGTTCTTTTTGTTATGTCAGTATCATATAGTTCTTTAAATCCTGCGATAACATTCTTCTTACTTATACAATATCTATCATTATCAACTTCATCATAAACATAATACTTTTTATTATTTGGTTCATATGCAAAAATATAACCCTTAATCATTCCTTCAATATTGAATCTTGTATATCCTTCTTTATTATAATCATCAATTAATGTAGTTCTTTTAAATAAAGTACTATTTTCTAATGAATTTTTAATTTCATTATATTTTTCTTTATTTGCTAATTTTTTTTGTGTTATATCTATGTATTCATATCCTGGAAACCTTGAATCTTTTGCTGATGCTTTCTTATTTAGAAAAGCAAGAGGAATAATTATGATTACTAATAATGCAATTGCAGCTCCTAAAATAACTTTTGTTGCTTTTTTATCTTCCATAATTCACAATTATTCCTTTCTAATCTTCTCCAGCTTTATAGTCTATTTCAAAATGCATACCATCAAATGAGGAATCTTTATTGTTTCCGAACCATTTGAATCCTGCTGGACCATATGCATATTTCCATAAAACATAATTTATATTTTGACAATCATTTTCTTTTCCATCGAGAGCTTCTGTAACAAATAAATTATAATTTTGTCTTGATTTTGAACTATCGTATGGTGTATATGTTTTACCACCTATTGTATATTTAGCAGAATAGTTCCAATCTTGAGCAAGTCCATATGAATGTATATCTATCATTCCACTACTTGTTTTCTTTTCTGTAAATGTACTTCCGTTAACTAAGTCTGATGAATCTAATTTACAACCATCGATACCATCTGTTAGTAATTTACATACATTTTGAAATGCTTGTTCAAAATTAGATTTTACTGCTTTATTAACTTTATATGTTTGATTCCATCCACCACTGCTACAGTTTGAACTTATTTCAACTAGATTTTTTGATACCCAATCTGGATTTATTGTAATTGATTCATCTGCTTCACTATATGGAAATCCATAGAAATTTCCAAGTGTTGGTGATAGTTTTGGATAATCATCTGATACCTCAACACTTTCTTGAGCACTATAATCATAATTATTATTTACATTTCCTCCGAATACATCTTTGCTTGAATCTTGACATTCTAAAAGTGTTGCTTTTCCTTGAAATGTATCTGAAAGTATTTCTGTAAAACTATAACCTTTTTCTGCTTGTTTTCTCCAGTATTGTGCAGATTGTTTGTAGTTTTTTAAATATTCATTTGTTCTTGCTTGTTCTTCGGTAGCATTATATCCTGCTTCGAATGGAGCTTGACCATTAACTAACAAATAATTAGCTGCCCTATCATATAATGCTGCATATCTTGCCAAGTGTTCACTTGACATTGCTGGTTTCCATGTACCTTTACCTGGATATAATTGTTGATAACCATCTGATGAGTATGTTTCATAACATCCTTGTGATGGAGAACAATAAACTTGATCGCAAGTACCAGATTTTAATGTTATTGGTGAACCATACTTATAATTTTGTCTTCTACTTAGTGCGAATGATATTTCAGCTACCATTTGTGTTAAAGCATAGTCATCTAAATCAGTATAATCAATTTCACCGTAAGTAACTCCAATTATATAGTCTTTAAAGTTTGTTGTTGTAATTGGAGCTCCATCACAGTTTTTTAACGCAACCTCTAGTTTACTATAATCTTCTGGTATATATGCTTTACATGCTGCTCCTGTTGCTCCTCCTGGACCAACTATTCCATTTGTATAATAACTATAAATACCATTACTATCTAAATCTTGTTTTAATAAGATTTCATTTAGTTCTACTTTTCTACTTATTATTTCTTCTATAATTTGTTCAATAGATTTATTTGTTGTTATTTCATTATATTTTATATCAGTATCTGGATTATCAATTGCTGTTTTGTATATTGGATAATTAATATATGCAAATCCATCTCTATAGTCATAATTGATTGTATAAGTACCTATTGATAAATTTGATTTAAAGTAGTTAACTGTTTTTGAGTTAAAAGTATCTTTTTGATTTGAATTAATTTCTTTTACTTTTTGTTCATAGTGGCTAGTGTCTATCGGACCTGTAATATTTCTATCTTTAAAGAAATTACTTGCTGTATCTACATTTTTTGGATTATCTGCTAGTCCATATTTTGTTTTTAATTCTGATGCTGTATAAGTACCATTACATTCTTCATCAGTACTTATATAGGCACTATTCATGTTGGTATCATATACCCAACCACTTCCAAATATATCTGTTATTTCACCATCTGTTAATTTTGGAGAACTTCTATCTAATAATTTTACTGAACCAAACGTCTTTTTTAGTCCCATGTATCCAGCTGTACTAAAATTACTACGTCCATTACCATTATAGTCGCTATCTACTTCGTCTCCCCATCTCATGAATAATTTCCATTTATCTAAACTATATCTATATACTTCTTGATGCATCAAGTTACAACTTCCATGTAAATTTCCATTATCATCTTCTGTTATTTTCCATTTCCAGTATGGGTAAACTTCTTCAAAGATACTATTTTGTATTATTCTATCGATGTCTTCTCTTGATATTTTTCCATCTTCAATAATATCTAATAAAACTTTATAATGTTCTGTTGCTGATTTGTATTCTACAGATCCTACATTATTATTATAGTTTTTGTATGTTTCTTGTTCTGCATATCCATAAAATATATTTGCAACAATTAATCCTTCATCTAATGTAACATTGAATTCATCTTGATACATTTCTATATTTTTTCTTATGTATCTTAGTAATGAACAAGTACTTTTAAAATTTCCGTTATTAAAGAATGCACTTACATCATCCCAAAAGTTTTGAAAACTGCTATCAATATTACATTCATTAATTGTCTCTGACATAAGAACTTGTGTAAGTTCTTCTACATCTAGTTTTTTACAACTTTCTTTCTCAGGATCACATGCGCATGCATCTTTATCAAAGTGATTAATGTCGCAGTCTTGCTGAACATTTTGATATTTACTATCTGTGAATAATCCATCTGTTTCACAGTTATCTTTGTTTGAACCATCAGACAAGCACTCTGTAGTACCATTTTCAGATACTCCAAAGAATGTTGAAAGTGATGATGTTAAACTATCAAAAACCATAATAAAGAATGCTATTAGGAAAAATATTAAGAATACTGCTAAAGCACCTACAGCTATCCAAAAATATATTTTAATTTTTAAGATAAGTGCTGCCTTTTTCTTTTCTAATGAAGAAAAAAGTCCACCTTTTCCATCTTTGTCTTTATCTTTATCTTTGTCTTTACTTTTATCTTTATCCTTATCTTTGTCTTTATCTTTTGAACCATCTTTACTTTCTAAGTCGTCTTTTTTATTTGAAGAACTACTACTTGATGATTCATTATTGTCTCCATCTTTATCCTTTTTCTTCTTACCATTTATATCTGTTGATTGGTTTTTTCCTCTATTATTTATAGCATCTATATCTGCTTGATCTTTTTTATTTATTTTATCATCTTGAATACCATTTAATCCACGTGGTGTTTTTTCTTTTTCTCCATATATTCCACGTTGTTGTGTACTCGAAAAATGATCTACTCCTTGAAGTATACCTGAATTATTACGTTCTTTTTCATTTTGGATTGCTTCATCATCATCAAAATTACCGTTCATACTTCACTTCCTTTACTTAAATAAAGAGGACTATTTTATAGTCCTCCTCCAGAACCAAATGATTCTAATTCTTGTTGAGTAGCAATTACATTAATACGCATTCTTCTACTACCACAAACGAATAATGCTTGTCCTTGACTATATCTCTTTATTGAGTCTTTTTCTTGATCATTTAAATCTACAAGTCTAGCTAAATCATCTACTGCTTGTTTTCTAAGTCCCATTACTAAGTAATAAGATGCATTATCGAAAATAGCTTTACCATGTATGATTACATTAGGTGCTGCGAAGTCTGTAGGTTGTTGTGTAATTATAATTGTTCCTGTGTTATATTTACGACTACGTCTTTGAATACGAGCTAGGAATTCTGCTCCTAATGTGTTTTGATCTGCTAGAAGCATGTGAGCTTCATCAACCATTAATATTGTATTTACTTCTCTATCTAGTGTTAAACCCCAAGCATACTTTAATATATTGAAGAATAATGCATTTCTGATATTATTATCAGCATTCATTAATTCACGAATATTGAATACTATAAAGTCTGCATCTGTATCAATTGTTGTTTTACCAGTGAAGTAATATCTTAATTCTCTAGTAAGAGGTCTAATTTTTAGTTCAAGTTTTTCCATAACTTCTCTTTCACGAGTGTGTTCAGTCATAGAAAGTAATCTACCTTTTATAGTTGCATATACATCATCAAATGTTGGATAATCATGTGCATCTATTTTAGTAAAATCTGTATTATAATCTATTTTATAACGTCTGTATGTATCTTGAACTACTTCACTAAACATTGTAAGTGTATCTTCTTCGATGTCAGGACTATAGTATTTCATAAATGCTTTTAATGTTTGAAGTGTACGAGTAAGAATTGCATATCCTACTCCATCTTTCATTTCATCTTCATCTGCATCAAGTACTACTTCTAGTGGATTTATCATACCGAAGTCTCCACCTTTACCTAAATCAATGAAGTCTCCACCATATAATCTAGTCATATCTTCAAGTTCGCCTTCTGGGTCGATTGCGATTATTTTATGACCATTTCTAATGTTACTTCTTAGTAAAACTTTAGCAGCTGTTGATTTACCTGAACCTGAAGTACCAAGTATAATCATATTAGCATTATTTCTATTAAATTCTTTTTTAGTTTGATATAAGAATTGATTAAATAGGATAACACCACCTGAGTAATCAACTCCAAGTAGACATGAAAGTCCTGGGTCTTTAATACTATCAAATACATATGGATACATTGCTGCTATTGTAACTGATGGTATTGGTGTTCCTATTCTTTCTTCAATATCATTAGAATCAAATATAGGAAGCATACTCTTTAGTATTTTTTCTTGTTCGAATCTAAGTACTAAGCCTTTCATTCCCATCGCATCTAAGTAATTTTTTACTTGTACTTTTTTATTTTCTAATTCTTCATGAGAATCAGCTGTAATCATAAGATGCATTTGGAAATCAAATATTCTTGCTTGAGTTGCTGTTAACATTTGAATAAAGTTTTCTATACTTTCATAGTCTTGTCTAATTTGTTCTTGTATTGTTCTATCATGCTCATTTTGATAACGAGCTTTCATATCAGCTATTTCTTTATTTAACATTCTTGATAATACTGAGAATGCTATTGGTATATGTTTAACACAAATTTTAATACCAGATAATTGTGTTAAGTTTGCAAGATATCCTTCATTAATAGCTTTAGGATAACTTATTATTGTAAGAATAGCACAATATTTATCACTAATTATAATTTCAGATGGTTTGAATTCTAAGCTCTTTGGAGCTAATTGACTTTTAAAACTTACGCTCATCGTGGCATCACCGTCCCAAATCCAGTAGTTTCTCCACCATTCATGAATCCGTCTAGTAATATTCTTAAATCATCATTACTTGTTTGAGCAGATTGAAGTCCTGCTCCTGCTAAACCGGATACTAGGTTTTGAATTCTTTTTTGTATTATTTCTGGTCTTCTTTCTTTGAATAATATGAAGTATTCTGTATCTGTTACATTTACTTCTTTACTCATGAATAAGTTTGCTTTATCTATATCTTCTCTAACTAATTTTCTAATTGCAGGTGTTTGTACTTGATTATATAAAAGTTTTAGTTGAGCAAGATATACATTTATATCTACTGGTCTATCTGCAACTATTAGCCAAAATGGATAATCTAAAGTATTATAGAAATTTCTTAGATTAAATATTGCATTATTTTGTGAATCATAATCAAGAATAAAAATGTTTCTTGGTTTAACTTTTACTCCTGTTACTCTTTGTCCATTATCTAAAATTATTTCTCCATTTTGTATACCTCTTATAGGTAACCAGTTTTCTGCATATTTTTGTGCTTTAACGTTTACTTTCTGTTTGCTCTGCATTCCCATCGCTTCCCACATAACTAGCACACCATCCTCTCCAATAATATCTTCTTTGATTATTAAAATATAAATATACTTCTCTTAAATATACTAACACATTATGATAATAAGGGATTGGCATTACTAATAATACTGCCAAGCTTACAGGAGCTAATTTTATTGTTATAGCTGTTAAAGTATCGCCTGGAAATACAAATAGAAATATAACTGTTAAACATGCCCCAGGTAATAAAATCCCAAATAAGTCAAGTGGCCTAAATACATTAAATATTAACTGACTTTTCTTACTATTTGCAGGTATTATATACATAACTATTTATTGCTCCTTTCAATTTATTTTCCCCATTTTTTCTTATCAAGTTTATCTGTTTTATCTTTATGATCATCTTGTTTCTTTTGGAATGCTTCTGTACTTTCATTCTTTTTCCTTGTTAATTCTGATTGTCTTTGTAATATTTTTCTTCTTTCTTCTACAATTGATTGTTCTCTCTTAGTCCAAGCTTCTTCACCTTTTTGTTCTACATCTTTACGTACTCTTTCTCTTGCTTCTGCTTTCTTTTCTTCTGCCATACGTAATGAATTTTCAGTCATTTGTCTTTGATAATCCGCTGTAATTGTAGTTCCATTTGAATCTACAATATCGCTAAAGTTATTGTTAGCAAGCTCGCCTCTTAGTCTTTCAGCATTTGCTGAATATGTTGAGTAATCTGAGTCAGCGCTTAGTGCTGAACCTAAATTACTGCTCATATAATCATTAGCAAATGAAGCTCTTGATTCTGCAGTAAGAGCATCTGTTAATTCAGCAACTCTACTACTATTTTCACTCATTTCAGCATTATATCCGCTTTGTTTTGTATCATAAGCTTTTTGTTCTGCTTCAAATGTTTTATTTTCTTTCTTTAATTCGTTTCCAACATGCATATCATGGATAGCAGTCATTCCGGTTGCGCCTGCAAATTTATTAGCTAATCTACCTGCTACTCCTCCTCTATCTTTCCATTGTGCGTTTTCAACAGCAACGTTAGAACGTTTTTGTATGTTTCCAGTTTGTCCTTTGAAAAAGTCTGCTACATTTTTACCTTTACTACCAGCAGCAGCACCACCAAATGCTCCACCTATTCCGTTTGCTAATATTCCACCAAGTCCATTTTTAGCTGCAACACCTGTTGCTAAGCCACCTAGTGCACCAACGCCAAATCCTGCGATTCCACCAAGTACTCCTCCGAAACCTTTTGCATTGTTTTCAGATAATGAATGTCCTAGTATTTCATCAATGAATTTTGGTAATAATTGAGCAAATCTATATGCTGCAAAAATTACTATTAATAAAACTATGTATCTTGTAAAACCATCTACATCTGGGAACAATGCTGAACGATCTGTCCAGAACTTACTAATAAATGCTGTAACTAAGAATAATGAACCTACTCTTATGAATGCATCTAACCATGTTTTCCAGTATGTATCAATAAATTTCTTCCATGGTTTTGCTTCTAAACCTTTGTCTATAATTGATACAATTGCAACTGGTGCCATAATTTGAAGTACGATTAGTTTAAACATACGAACACCAACTTCAATTGATAATTTTATAACACTCCATATTAGATATATTGCCATAGCAGTACTAATGATTGGATATTTATATTCCACTGTTTTATCAAGTTCAGATACTACATCTGTTATTTTTGTTAAATCAAATGTATTTATATTTCCATTTTTTGATTTGTTTAATTGGTCTGAATATATTTGTTCTGCTAGCGAGCTTTGATTATTATCTTTTCCATGTAAGAATACTTGTAATGTTGTAGTTGCTAAGTACATACCAAAGTCTCCTACATCATTTGCTTGAGTACCAAATATGAACCTTGAAATTAAACCACTATCAGAATTAGCTCCATCATTTGTAGTTACGTCTGCTAGTTGTTTTAATGTTGTAAACTCATAACCTTTTGGAACTCCAATAACCAACATGCTTAATTCATTCATTACGCTAAAAACAAATGAATATGAAATTAATAATGCTGCACAAATAGCTATATTCTTTATTAATGCTGCTCCACCAGTTGTTTTATTTGCTATTTTCTCCGGATCAATCATATATTGGATAAGTGAATAACCAAGTTTAAACATAATTAATACCATAATAATTGCATTAATTCTATCTATTAATGGTGATATCCAAGCATATACAACGTTGAAATTTAGTTGTGCCATTAGCATAAATACCTTGTATGAATAGGCAACTAATGAATAAACAACGCCGTCAAGATATAGCAATAATGAAAACAACGGCTTGAAAATCCAATATACTCCTACTGATATTAATGATGTTATAAATGACATATTCTCACTTCCCATTTAACTATTCTACATAGATTATATCAAAATAGAAAATAAATTGCTACTAGTTTATCTTCGATTTTTATATTTTCTTTTGTGTTTGTTATTTTATTATATTGTAATTTACTAATCAATACTTTTTAATCATAAAAAAAGATATTAAATTTATTTTTAATATCCTATACACCATATACTGTGCTGTAGAAACTAATAGCTAGATTTAAAACCATTAATATACTGATTATAAGACCTGCTATAGCGAATCCTTTTCCTTTTTCGGTATGTTCGTGTGATATAGTCACTAATCCATCTATAGAAAATGCTAATGATAATATGGCAACAATATTTAAAAATATTGAAATTATTGATAAGGAAAATCCCCATATAGCACTTTCATTTGTTTTTTTATCTACTGGTGCACCACAACTTGGGCATTTTGTTGCCTTATCACTTATCTTTTTACCACACTCACTGCATTTTATTATAGCCATCTTCGCTTCTCCTACTCACTTGCAAAATCAAGTACATCATCTTTAAAATCTGAAAATATTTTATTAACAACATAATCGAATTCTTCGTCATTATCTATTGCTGTATATTCAATAACATTATTGTTATTATTTACTTTAACAATAGATACGTCATCCATAAATTCATCATTATTTATTAGATATAAATATGTATTATTATTTTCTCTTATGACATCTAAGATTAGGTATTCTCCATCATTAAATACTATAACATCGTCTATATTAAAATTCATTCTATTCACCTATCCTAAACTTTTTTCGCCTAAAGAACCTTCTTTTGATTCTATATCTTCTTCTACTATTCTTAACATTTCATTCATTACATCTTTTAATGTTGGTTCTTCTTTACTATTTCTTAGATTTCTTTGTGCTTCGTTATAAAGTCCTCTATTATTAAGTACATTTAATATTGAAGCAATTGCTGCTACTTTTTTAATTTCAGTACATTTTCCTTTTTTTATTTCTTTATGCATTCCTGCTGTATAGGGATTATATCTTATTTGTTCTATTGATTTATCTTCCATTTCTTTAAACTTCATTTTATCCTCCATATATATTGTAACATACATAAAATAAAAAATGTAGAGTTTTTTACATCTCTACATTATGGTAAACATTACTTACATCGTCTAGTTCATCAAGCATATCTAGTAATCTTTCAAATTTTGCTTTATCTTCACCTTCTAGTGTAACTGTATCTTTAGCAAAATATGAAATTTCATCTACTTCGAATACAATTCCTGGGAATGCTGTTTCTAAAGCTTTTTTAGCATTATTTAGGTCTGCTACTTCTGTGTAAACAACTACTGTATCATCTTCAACTTCGATATCGTTTACATCAACATCTCCATTAATTAAAGCATCCATTACTTCTTCTTCAGAATGTCCTTTAATTCCAACAACTCCTAAATGTTCATACATAAAGCTTACTGCGCCTTGTCCAGCCATTTTAGCTCCACATTTATTAAATACTGTTTTAATAAAACTAATTGTTCTATTAGAGTTATCTGTTAAGCATTTAATAATTAGTGAACTTCCACCTTGAGCAAATGCTTCATATTCTACTGTATCATAGTTTTCTGTTACACCTTTTTTAACTTTATCAATGTTTCTATTAATAACGTCAGCTGGAACTTGTTCTCTTTTAGCTTTCTCAATTACTCTTCTTAATACATCATTACTTGATGGATCTGGGTTTCCTTTCGCTGCTTGATAAATCTCCTTTGCATAGATTGAATATAACTTACTTTTTTTTGCAGCTGTTGCAGCCATTGCTTTAGCTCTTACTTCATGAGCTCTACCCATTTTAATCACTCCTTTTAATCTAAATTTGTCATTTCATTAATTATTTTAGCATATTCTTTATAATTTTCAAAATTATTATCTTTATTTTTATCGAAAAATTCTTTTGAATCATCTCTTGCTTGTAAAAGTATTTTCATATCTGTATGAAGATTAGCTATTTTAAATTGCATATCTCCACTTTGTTTTACTCCGAATAAGTCTCCTTCTCCACGCATTTCATAATCTTTTTCTGTTATATAAAATCCGTCGTTACTTTCTTCAAGTACTTGTAATCTTTTATTATTTTTATCTCCTATAAGTATACAAGTTGATTCAAATTCGTTTCTTCCAACTCTTCCTCTTAATTGATGAAGTGTTGCTAATCCAAATCGTTCAGCATCGTATATTATCATCATAGTTGCATTTTTAACATCAATTCCTACTTCTATTACTGTTGTTGATATTAATACATCTATCTTACCTGCTTTAAAGTCATTCATTATTTTATCTTTATCAGCTTTTGACAATTTACCATGCATTATAGCAGACTTAATATTTTTATTGAAATATAAATCTATATTTCTCTTTATTTCATTTACTGTTGTTAAATCTATAACTTCAGAGTCTTCAATTAAAGGTGAAACTATATATGCTTGATGATGTTCATCTATTTCTTTCTTTAATAATTCATAAACATCTACAAGTTCTTTTTCACTTTTAACTATTGTTTTTATTTCTTTTCTACCTTTTGGTTTAGTTTTAATATTTGATATATCCATATCTCCATATATTGTTAATGCGAAAGTACGCGGTATAGGCGTTGCTGACATATATAAAGTATCTGGAAGAATACCTTTATTTTTAAGACTAGCTCTTTGATTTACTCCGAATCTATGTTGTTCATCTGTTATAACAAGTCCTAAATTCTTAAATACAACGTTTTCACTAAGAAGTGCATGTGTTCCGATTAAGAAATCTATTTTACCTTTAGCTAGTTTTTCTACTACTTCATCTTTTTCTTTCTTTTTCATGCTTCCAACTAGAATATCTATTCTCATGTTAGTTCCTGAAAGTACATTTTTAATATTCTCATAATGTTGATATGCGAGTACTTCTGTTGGTGCCATTAAAGCAGTTTGGTATTTTGCTAAATGGTTAATATATGCAGCTATTATAGAAATAATAGTTTTACCACTACCAACATCTCCTTGAAGCATTCTATTCATTCTTTTACTTGAAGTCATATCATTATAAATATCTTCGATTGCTTTATCTTGGTCAGGTGTTAATTCAAATGGTAAACTTCTTATAAATTCATTTACATCTTCTGGATCTATATTTCTAATATATTCTACTTTATTATCTTTATTTAATTCTTTTAAATAATTTATCTTGAACATAAACTCAAATAACTCTTCATATTTAAGTTTTAATTGAGCCTTTTTAACATCATCTTTATTTTGTGGTTCATGTATTAATTTTATTGCTTCTTTTTTAGAAATAAAATTATATTTTTCATTTAAATAATCTGGTATATAATCTGTATAATCATCAAATATAGTTAGTGCTTCACTTATATATTTTTTTAATGCTTTACTTGTAAGGCCACTTGTTAAGTGATAAACAGTTTCTATTGCACCTGTTTTTATCTTTTCGAATTTTATATCAGATGCGATTACTGTATTTTTAAGTGCATCATATTTTCCAATTACTGTAATTGTTGTTCCTGGGCGAAGTTGTGTTTTTAAAAATGTTCTATTGAATATCATTACTGCTATCATTTTTTTATTAGACATTGCTCTAAAAGTAAGTGCTGTCATATTAGCTCTAAATCTTCTTGATAATGGTACTGAGTCTATAATACATTCTATTATTACATTTTGTTTATCTACACATTCTTTTATATTATCAAGAACTATTAAATCGTGTCTGTAAGGATAATATTCTACTAAATCACGAATACTATTTACTCCTATATTTTTTAGAGTTTCTATTGTCTTCGGTCCTAAACCTTTAATAGCGCTTAAATTATTCAATGTTATCGCCTCCAGATAAATCTTCAATATTATATCACATTTTCAAGAATAAAAAAAGAAGAAATTTAGTTTTCTTACATACCCGGAGGTTTATCATCTAAATCTTCTTCTTGTGTTTGACTATCTTCTTTATTACCTTCAATTTTGTCTTTTAATTCTTCAGCATTAATATCTAATCTAATATTACTATCTATATATTTTAAACAATCTGTTAGATTTTGAAAAAAGTTTCTAAATTGATTTAAATCTATACCATAACTGCTTAACGTTATATATAATTCACTTATGAAAGTTCCTAGTGTATAATTTTCTTTATTATTGCCTTCTTCAATACTTCTTGTGTATTCTAATAATTCTTCATTTGATGCTTTACAATAGAAAGTTGGATCATCCATGCTATGCTCAGCAGAATCTTTTATAACCACTTTTCCTTTTGACATCTCTATACTTGAATGCATTACTCCGTTTCTTATTCTAGAATATATACTTTTATTTCTAATTTCAAAAGCAATCATAATGCCATTATATAAGTCTAAATATATTTTCTTCATTGCTTCTAACTTACTTGGTGTTTCTGGGTAGTTTGATATCTTTTGATATTTTCTATTAAAGATTTTGATTTCTTTTTTTAATATTCCAAGAGCACCTGTTACATCATTTTCTTTTCCATTTTCGTTTTTCTTTTTAAAGAATATTTGAAGAGATGGATTTCTTAAATATCTATACTCTAAAGTATTATTTTCACTTAATAATAAACATAAATGGTTATATACTAGTGCTGTATTAACAACATTTCTTTCAATTTTTTTATCTATAAGTGCTGCGATAGATAATAGTGAATCAACAACTTTATCGAGTAGACTATCATCTTCATGAATTGATGTTTTATTTGATAGAGTTTTTATTTTTACTCTAGTTCTGTTTATATCTAACGTTTTTGTCTTAGCAGCCAATTCTGATAATGAAGTTAATGCTGTTCTATATAAATTATTATATGTAGTAATTTCATCTTCACTACAATAGTCTTTTACTTCTTCGAATTTACTATTTAATGAATCTAATTCATAATAAATTTTCTTTATATAATTTTTTTTACCTTTTTGTGAGTAAATCTTTGAATATTCATTTAAAAATTCTTCAGTTTCATCATCTAATTTATGCGTATAATCTTTTTCATTACTAAGATTTTTTAAAGTTGTATTAAATGTTTCATGATTGGTATTTTCAGAAAATTTAGCAAGAGTTTCTGGCTTGATAGAACATTCAAAATCAAATTCATTGTTTCCAACTATATATTTATTTCTGATGATTATTCTATTGTTTGCTATATCAAAATCATATTTTCCATGAGCAAGGGAATCTCTTATTTTACCTATAATAAATATTTTCTTTTTTAAGCCTGGATTACTATTATGTTCTAATATAACACTATCAAATACTTCTTCGGGAATGATAGAGCCATTCATAGTAAAAGTATAACTATCTTTAATTTGCTCATAAAAGGAGTCTACTGATAAACTATTTTCTTCTGTATCATCAAAGTATAATGTTCTATTCTTACTGTCAGTTTTAATCATTCTTTCTTTACTCATTATAAATTTAGCCATACTAAGCATAAAATAATGTTCTGTTCTTAATGGTCCATTTTTATTATTTATGAATGATTCAGTTAACTCTCTTGATATTTTTAACAATTCTTCTCTACTCATGTTATACTCCTATTATAATGTTAACATTTTTATAATTTTAAGTAAATATGTTATAATTGTTATGGTGATTTAAATGGAATTAGAAGAACTTAGAGATGCAATGAGTGAACTATCATATGATGATATTGAATTTTTTGTTCACTTAACTGAAAGAGAAAATGGTCATTCTATATGTGAGAACGGATTATATATTGATGATAATAAATTATCTAGTTGTGTAAATCCAGTATTAGATTCATTTTATGATGATCCAGAACATTATGTGGATTTTGAACTTGGTAATCCTCAAACTAGAGCTAAAGAAATAATGGTTCTTATTGGATGTGAAAGAGATGAGGAAAGTAGACTTATAAAGAGGAACAATAATGGTCAAAGTGAGTATGTTATTCCAAGTGAAAATGTTATTGGTTTTGTAGATTTAGATAGTAAATATTTTGATAGTAATCCTAATTCAGAATATAGTATTGGTATGGGACAAAATTTATAAAAAGTTTAAAAAAGTCTTGACAAAATATACTTTTTTAATTAGTATATAGACTTACCAATTCACTATTAGGCGAATTGGTGCTAGTATCACACTAGCCAACCCCTTTTTATTCTTTTTTCCGGACTGTCCATCAGGGGGTGGCAGTCCTATTTTATTGGAAAATTAAAGAGAACTAAATAATTAGTTCTCTTTTTTTGTGGTCTCTAAATCTTTGAAGTAATTGTACCTTGCGATAGAATTGTTCATATTTTCTTCATATAGTCTTTCATATTCTTCTTTATTTTTTACTTCTAGATTTTTATATCTTAATTCTTTTCTAAATACTGCATCATAGTTAGTAAAGTCAGGTTCTTTTGAATCTACTGTTAATGTATCAGTATCAGGATTATATCTCATTAGTAAGTTATATCCAATGTCTACTAAAAGTTTTTGTTCATCTAATGAATTAGTAAGTCCTCCGTAGATTCCTTGTTCAATACATGGACTATATGCGATTATTAGTGATGGTCCTTCGTGCTCATATGCTTCTTTCATAACTTTTAGTGTTTGCATCATATTAGCTCCCATTGATATGCTTGCTACATATACATTTGGAATACTCATTGCAATTTTGAATAAATCTTTCTTTGTTTCAAGTTTTCCATTAGATGCGAATTGTGCTACTCCACCTATTCTAGTTGATTTAGATTTTTGACCACCAGTATTTGAATAAACTTCTGTATCAAGTACCATAATATTTATATTTTCGTTACTATGAAGTACATGATCAAGTCCACCATAACCTATATCATAAGCCCATCCATCTCCTCCTAGAATCCATACTTTACGAGATGGTATGTAATCAAGTAATACTCTTAATTCATTTGGTATTTCAGAGTGTTCTAACTTATCTTTAATAGCTAATGTTAAATCATCATCTTCCATATTGTCTATCCATTCTTTATAAGTTGCTTTTACTTCAGGATCTACAATATCTTTAGTTTCATACATTATCTTTTTGATTCTTTCTCTCATCTTTTTGTATGATTTATGAATACCAAATCCGAATTCAGCATTATCTTCAAATAATGAATTCATCCATGGAATTTTATATGGTGTTAATGGAAGGCTTCCTCCATAAATTGAAGAACATCCTGTTGCATTAGCGATTACCATATTCTTTCCGTATAATTCAGTTAATACTTTAATATATGCTGCTTCACCACAGCCTGCGCAAGCTCCACTAAATTCAAAGTAAGGTTTCTTGAAGCCTACTCCTTTAACAGTAAATTTATTAAATGGAGCATCATTTTCTTGATGTTCAAATAAATAATCGCTTATTCTATCTAATCTTTCATTGTATTTTCCTGTTTCAAGTGCTTTTTCTTGTTGTTTTCCAGGACATGCTTGTATACAAAGTCCACAACCTGTACAATTTGATTCTGAAACTGATATAAAGAAGTTTTTATTCTTTTCACCTAAGCTTTCAATTGTTTCACTTTTGTCTATATGAGCCATTAATAATTCATTATCTGTAAGTGAGTACGGTCTTATACATGCATGAGGACAAACAAATGAACATTGATTACACTCTATACAATTTTCTTTACACCACTTTGGTACTAAAGATGAAGTTTTTCTCTTATCACTAGCGGCAGTTCCACCTTCGAAAGTACCATCTTTATAATCAATAAAGTCTGAAACTGCAAGCATATTACCACGTAATTTTAATACTTCATCTGTAAAGTTCTTTTCACTTTGTTCCTCAGGTGTAAGTGTAAATATTCTGTTATCAATTTCTTCTAAATATTTTAAAGATTCGTTAATAGCATTTATATTAGCTTCAACTACTTTAGTTCCTTTACTACTGTATGTTTTTTCAATTAGATGTTCAAAGTCTTTTATTTCTTCTTTGTCATAGCCTAATATCTTTAACATATACATACACATTACATTATTTATTTTTCCATGTAAGTTATATTTTTCATTTAATTCATCTAGGTTAGCTACATATACCTTTATATTTTTATCAAGTATTTCTTTTTTATTTTCATTACTAATTAAATTATTTAATTCTTCATCTGTTTTATTACTTGATAAAAGTAATGTTCCATTTTTCTTTATATCTTTTAAACAATAATATCTATTTAAATATATATCTTTTGAAATAACTATAAAGTCTGGAGATGTTAAGAAGTATGGAGCAT
>OLHA01000792.1_pt1 | contig 18055 bp, 13 predicted proteins | sample 1605961 | NCBI WGS metagenome assembly OLHA01 (sample SAMN03283288) | human gut metagenome | biome: human-associated habitat; material: feces | host: Homo sapiens | place: Peru | collected 2012
CTTGCACTTACATTTGTGCTTCTCTGCTTCGCTTCCTGCGGAGACAAAACGAATGATCCCACGAATTCCGCAAATCCCTCCTCGACGGTAGGCGGCGAAAATCTTCGCTTCGTTACGGGCGGCGAAAGCGGCACATACTATGCTTTCGGTTCGGTTATCGCGCAGCACGCCACAAGTGACGCAGGCGTTAAGGTAACAAGCATTGTCGGCAACGGGTCGAAATCAAACATTTTTGAGCTTGAAGACGGCAACGCGGAGCTTGCGTTCTGCCAGTCCGACGTTATGGCATACGCTTACAGCGGCACAAACCTCTTTAAGAAACCCGTTACATGCTTCTCAACTCTTGCCGCGCTCTACACCGAGCAGGTTCAGATAGTCACCGTAGACCCCACGATAAAGACGGTTTCCGACCTCAAAGGCAAAAACGTATCCATCGGTGCTTCGGGTTCGGGCGTTTATTTCAACGCTGTTGACATTCTCGATGCCTACGGCATGACGGTTAACGATATTAAACCCACATATCAGTCATTCGGCGACAGTGCCGACGCTCTTAAAGACGGCAAGATCGATGCAGCCTTCATCGTTGCGGGCGCTCCCACGGTTGCGGTCACGGACCTTGCAACCACAAAGGAAGTAAGCCTTGTTTCGCTTGACGACGAGCACATCGAGGCTCTCATCAAAAAATCTCCCTACTATTCAAAGTGCGTAATAGGCAAAGATGTTTACAAGACGGCTGAGGACACCGTTACGGTTGCGGTCGGTGCCGTTATCCTCGTTAAGGATTCCGTTTCCGAAGACGCCGTTTACAAAATCTGCAAGGACATTTTCGACAACGCTTCAGGTCTTGTTTCAAGCCATGCAAAGTACGGCGAGCTTTCACTTGAATTTGCGTCTTCCATCAAGTCCGTTCCCTATCACGCCGGTGCCGTTAAGTATTTTGCCGAAAAAGGCATCACTGTTCCGGGTAAATAAGACTTAACGGACAACAGGCTCCCGACGGGATATATTTCCCCGAACGTTCATTTCAACTGCGGCAAGCGAAGTTTTGCCGCAGTTTTATTAAAAAACTCTCCGCGAAAGGAGTATGACTTATGGATTTCAAGAAAAAAAGCACCGCCGACACGGCAGCCGAGGTAACAGCGGCAGCCGCTGCAAGCGATGCCGATGACATTGCCGCCGATCTCGACGATGTCATGCGTAAATATGACAAGGAATCAAACACCCGTATCTGGGAGGGGATACCGAAGATTATTATCACGGTAATCACCGCGGTTTTCTCCGTATACTGCATTTTGATGACGCTGTTTTCAACGGCGCTCCCCGAAGTGAGACTGACTGTCTTTATGGGCTGCATCATTATGATAGGATATTTGAATTATCCCGCGAACAAACACCATGTCAAGCCAAACAGCATGCCGTGGTACGATTTCGTTCTTATGGCGGTTGGAGCCGCGTGCTTCTTCTATTTTGCCGTCAACGCAAAAGCTCTTATCGAGAAATCGACAAGAATCGCCCCTCTCGATGTGGTAATAGGCATCATCGGCATTCTGGTGCTTGTCGAACTGTGCCGCCGCTGCGTCGGTATACCGATACTCTGTGTGGCGGGCGCGCTGATAATCTATGCTTTCTACTATTATATCGGCGTGCATAATACAGGCTTCTATTCCTCGCTCAAAACCATTATCTACAAGCTGTTCTACACCACAGGCGGCGTTATCGGCACTCCCGTAAATGTCTGCTACACTTATATAGTGCTGTTCATCATTTTCGGTGCATTCCTTGAAAGAACCGGCATCGCAAATTTCTTTATTGCTTTTGCGAACCGTATAGCGGGCTGGTCGAGCGGAGGACCCGCAAAGGTTGCCGTAATCTCGTCCGCTCTGTGCGGAATGGTTTCCGGCTCCTCGGTCGGCAACACCGTTACCACCGGCTCGGTTACAATACCGATGATGAAAAAGACCGGCTATAAGCCCGAATTTGCGGGCGCGGTTGAAGCGGCGGCTTCAACGGGCGGTCAGATAATGCCCCCGATTATGGGTGCGGCGGCGTTCCTCATGGCGGAATACATGAGTCTGCCCTACAAAACGGTCGCCGTAAAGGCAATTCTGCCCGCTATTCTCTATTTTACGGGAATCTTTATTTCGGTTCACCTCGAAGCTAAGAAGCTCGGTCTTAAGGGCGTGCCGAAATCGGAGCTGCCCAAGTGGAGCTATCTGGCAAAGAACTGTTATCTGATGCTCCCGCTTGTTCTCCTTGTCTGGCTTGTTTCCTCGGGTGCAAAAACCATGGCATCCTCCGCCGCACTTTCCATCGGCGCCGCATTTGTCATCGGAACCGTTAACCTCATAATCGAAGAATGGCAGAACAGAAAAGCCGGAGAGGGCTTCGGCAGTGCACTTAAAAAAGGACTCATAAGAGGTCTTAACGCCGCTCTCGATGCTCTCGTTGCAGGCGGCAAGGGCGCTATCACCGTTGCGGTAGCATGCGCAATGGCAGGCATTATCGCCGGCTGCATCACCGTTACGGGACTTGCGAACCAGCTCATAGGCGCAATAGTAGGCGTTGCACAGAACGCTACCATAATCGGACTTGTTCTCACAATGGTTTGCTGCATCATCCTCGGAATGGGTGTACCCACTACGGCAAACTACTGCATCATGGCTGCCACATGCGCTCCGATTCTCATAAAGCTCGGCTTCCCCGTTGTTGCGGCTCACTTCTTTGTTTTCTATTTCGGCATTGTTGCGGATATCACTCCTCCCGTCGCTCTTGCCGCATACGCAGGCTCGGCTATAGCGAAGGCAAACCCGATGAAGACAGGTATAAACGCAACAAAACTCGCCATAGCGGCATTTATTGTGCCGTTTATATTCGCCTACAGCCCGAAAATGCTGTTTGAGGGAGACATCACTGCATACGACGTAATCTCAATATCACTTTCCGCCATCCTCGGTCTTTTCGGCGTGGCAATGGCGCTCAACGGTCATATGTTTACAAAGATAAACCCGCTGCTCCGCATTATCGCCGCAGCAGGCGGACTGTGCCTTATCTATCCCGGCGTTGTCACCGACCTAATCGGTCTGGGCACGGTAGGTGCGGTGTGTGTCATCCAGTTTTTCGTTGCGAAATCACATAAAGACGGAACCCCCGACAAACCGGCGCAACGGAAAAAGGTAAATAAAGCAAAAACGGCTTAACCGCGGCATCAACTCCGTGTTTCTGTACAAATGCAGGAATACGGAGTTTTCTTTTTTCGTACGATGTTTTTATTTTTATTGTTATAAAATATAGACAATTCCGGTCCGCGGTGATATAATATTATAATGTATATTTATGTAATCAAACCGCAAATACATTATAACGGAGATGAACCGCATAATGACAGACCTTAAGAATCTTTGTTTTTCATGTATGAACGACACGGGCGGCAGCGAAATCTGTCCTCACTGCGGCAACAGCGGAATCCCGGAAAGCATTTCATATCTTGCACTCATACCGGGAACAATGCTTGCCGAGCGTTACTACATAGGCAAATGCACCCGCGCAAACAGCGAGGGGTTCACATATATAGCTTTCGACACACAAACCGACGACCGATGTACCGTGCGGGAGTTCTTCCCCGCAGAGCTTGCAGAGAGAAAATCCGACGGAATAACGGTTGCGGTAAAAACGGACGCGGACGCGCTTTTTGCAGATTGCAGAGCGTCGTTCGGCGAGCTTTGGAATAAGCTGATGCGTCTTCGCGGACTTACCGCTCTCGTGTCGGTATATGACCTTTTTTCGGCAAACCTCACGTCATACGCCGTATATCATGATATTGAGAGCCTCACTCTGCGCGATTATCTTCTTGACAACGGTCAGGGCTACATCTCGTGGGATCAGGCGCGTATTCTGTTTATGCCCGTGCTGTCCACACTCGGCACACTGCACACATCGGGAGTTATTCACAGAAACCTCAATCCCTCATCGTTCTTCTTTTCGGAGGACGGGAAGCTTAAAATAACCGACTACGTAATTCCGCAGGCGGCAAGCTCCTACGGCGAGCTTGACAGCGTCCTCACGGACGGCTACGCCCCCATAGAGCTTTACCGGGAAGACGATCCCGTCGGCTCATGGACTGACATCTATTCGTTCGCGGCTGTGATTTACCGCACGCTGATAGGCACAACGCCCATTCCCGCACCGGTGAGAGCACAAAACGACCAAATGATGATACCGGCAAAATTTGCGGAAATTCTCCCGCCGCATATAATAAACGCAATAATAAACGGAATGCAGATAGACCCAACCGACAGAACGCGCAACGCGGAGCAGCTCCGCAGCAATCTGTCGGCTTCTCCCAGAGCGGTGAGCGCAAGCGCACATGTTTTTCCGCATTCGGACAATGCTCCCGTTCAACCTGCAAGACCGGGTGCGGCAAATGTTCGCACGCCGATAGTTACCCAGCCTCGCGAACCCGAAAAACCCAAAAACGAGTCGAAAAGCGGCGGTCAGCTGAACTATGAACAGTTCCAAAAGCAGGAAAAGAACAGAAAAACGCTCAAAGCAATTCTTGTCGCGGTTATCGTTACTCTGTTTATCGGCGTTGCGCTCATAGTGAGCGCCCTTTTCGGGATGAACGGCGGCAGTCACGGAGGAAGCGACGCGACGACACAGAGCGAAAACACCGTCGTTGTCCAGTCTTTTTTAGGCAGACAGTACAACGATGTCGTCAAAGAAAACGAGGTCACGGGCAACTTTATTATCAAAAAGGTCGAGCAAAGCAATGATGCCGTTCCGTCGGGTCAGATAATCGGTCAGGATATCCCGGCCAATTCATCGGTGGCAAAAGGCACAACGATAACGTTTACCGTGAGCGGCGGTCCGCAGGTATTCCCGGTGCCCGATGTTTCGGGGCAGACATACGAGCAGGCACTTGCAACGCTCTCGGCGAAGGGACTCAAGTGCGAATCCGCAAAAAAGTATAATGACGGCACGCATCCCGCAAACACCGTTGCAGAAACCGTTCCCCCTGCGGGGCAGGGCGTAAAAAGCGGAGACAAGGTTACGATTGTCGTTTATTCCGACCCGCAGGCAGCCGAAACGGACGCAATTCTCACACCCGATGTTCCCTCGTCGCTGAACGGCGAAAATACAACGGTCAGCGATATTCTCTCAATCTTCCGTTAAACTTTTTTACAATGAAATAAACACAAAGGCGGTGACTTTTTTGCTGAAGAAGTATTTTAATCAGCTTAAAGAAGACGTTAAATGCATCCGCGAACGCGACCCCGCCGCAACATCGGATATTGAAGTGCTGCTCCTGTATCCGGGACTGAAGGCGGTACGCGCTTACCGAAAAGCTCACTGGTTTTATGAGCACGACATGCACTTTGCCGCACGGTATATTTCACAACGCGCGGCACGCAAAACTAACATTGAGATACACCCCGGAGCAAAAATCGGCAAACGCTTTTTTATAGACCACGGCACAGGCGTTGTTATCGGCGAAACCGCCGAAATAGGCGACGATGTTACCATATATCAGGGCGTGACGCTCGGCGGAACGGGAAAGGACGTAGGCAAACGCCACCCCACGGTCGGGAACGGCGTCATGATAGGCGCAGGCGCAAAGGTGCTCGGGCCTTTTAAGATAGGAGATAACACCAATATCGCGGCGGGCAGCGTTGTTCTGCACGAGATCCCGGATAATTCCACGGCGGTCGGCACCCCTGCCCGGGTCATTAAAAGAGACGGCAAGCGGATAGACAATCTCGACCAGATAAACATTCCCGATCCCGTCCAACAGGAAATAGACAGACTCACAAAACGAATAGCGGCGCTCGAAAACGAATTGAGAGCCGAAAAGGAGAATAATTCATATGAAAGTTTATAACACTCTCACAAGACAAAAAGAGGAGCTTGTCCCCATTCATGAAGGGGAATTCCGCATTTATGCGTGCGGTCCCACGGTTTATAATTATATACACATCGGAAATGCGCGCCCCATATGCGTTTTTGACGTCTTGAGACGTTACCTTGAATACAAAGGAAATAAGGTTATATACGTTCAAAATTTTACCGACATCGACGACAAGATAATCAACCGCGCAAACGAGGAGCACAGCACATTTAAGGAAATCAGCGAAAAATATATAGAGGAATACAAAACCGACGCCCACGGACTGAACGTCAGGGATGCGTCCGTGCACCCGAAAGCAACAGAAAACATCGAAAATATCATAAAGATGGTCAGTACGCTTATCGAAAAGGGCTATGCCTACGAATCGGGCGGCGACGTTTATTTCAGCACGCTCAAATTCAAGGAGTACGGCAAGCTTTCGCACCAGCCGCTCGACGATCTTATGGCGGGCGCAAGAATCAACATAGGCGAATTAAAACGTGAAAGCATGGATTTCGCCCTCTGGAAAGCATCAAAGCCGGGTGAACCCGCATGGGATTCTCCGTGGGGCAAGGGTCGTCCCGGCTGGCACATCGAGTGCTCGGCAATGAGCTGCCGTTATCTCGGAACGACTATAGACATCCACTGCGGAGGTCAGGATCTCATATTCCCTCACCACGAGAACGAAATTGCACAGAGCGAAGCCTGCAACGGCGTTAAATTCGCAAACTACTGGATGCACAACGGCTTTATCACGGTCGACAATGAAAAAATGTCAAAATCAAAGGGCAATTTCTTTACGGTAAGAGACGTTGCGAAGCAGTTCGGCTATGAACCGATCCGCCTTCTCATGATATCCTGCCAATACAGAAGTCCGATAAACTATTCATACGACTCACTCGTGCAGTGCAAGACGTCGCTTACCCGTCTTCACACCTGCCGCGATTCTCTCGACTTTGCGCTTGCAAACGCAAGCGGAGAAATATCCGACAGTGACCTCGACACGCTTCTCGCCGAATTTAACGGCTTCAGGGCGCGTTTCTGCGACGCAATGGATGACGACCTCAACACCGCAGACGCAATAGGAATAATATTCGACCTCACGAGATTCATCAACAAGAACGTCCTCACCTCTGCTCCCGCAAAAGCGGCGGTCAGGGAGGCGATAAAGATTTTCGATGAGCTTACGGGCGTGCTCGGTATAGTCTACGAAGAAAAAAGCGGATCTGAAGACGGAAACGACGGCGAAATCGACGCGCTTATCGAGGAGCGTACCGCTGCAAGAAAAGAAAAAAACTGGGCAAAAGCCGATGAGATAAGGAACAAACTCACCGAAATGGGAATTGTCCTTGAAGACACTCCGCAGGGAGTTAAGTGGCACAGAGCATAAAGGAGTAAAAGCAATATAATGTCTGCATTTTTCTATTCACTCTACTATAAATTTTTTGCGCTCTTCACGGCGACGCTCATGCTGATATCGCCGTCTTTCAAAAAGACGGTTGAGCGCGTCGAAACAGACAAGCAATTCCAGCTGACGCACATCGAAGAACTCAAAAACGCCTATGCATCGGGCGAGAAAACAGCAGTCGACGAGGACGCAATATTCAACGGAAACCTTGAAAAAGCACTGTCGGACGGCGCAAAACTTAATAATATCGCCGTCATAGGCACGCACAACAGCTATCAGCGCTACCATGAGGGACAGTCCTCCGGATTCTGCGGTCTGAACAATGAAAAGGGCATGCCCATAACGCTTTCCGATCAGCTTGACGCCGGTCTTCGCAACCTTGAGATCGATGTCGAAACGGTTGTCGATGAAACGGGTACGCACTTTGTGTGTATGCACTCTCCCCTTCTTGACATGGCAACGAACTGCTACAGCTTTGAAAAAGCGCTCGAAGAAATTACGGTATGGTCGGACAACAACCCGGGTCACCTGCCGATAACAATAATTATCGAGCCGAAATCCGTTTTTATTCCCCTTGAAAACATGCGCTTCTTCTCTGCAGAAGCGGCAAACGAGCTTGACAAAACGGTGCGCGACGCACTTGCGGACAGACTTCTCACGCCCGCAGATACAATGGGCAGCTTCGATAGCCTTAAAGCAATGCGCGAAGCCGATGCATGGCCCGAGGTACGCGATATTCTCGGTAGGATAATAGCGGTTCTCCACCCGTGCGGCGCAACCTCCGACTACATCAAACAGGATGAAACGGTGAAAACACAGTCGATGTTCCCGATGGTTCGCCCCGCTGACAAAGACAAATCCTACGCCGCGTTTCTGCTTGTAAACGACGCCTCGGCACTGCTCTCAAAATACACCGGACTTGCCGACGGCAACTTCATGATACGTACACGCGCCGATCTGTCGGGGCGCTATTCTGCGTCAACATTTGCAACGGCGGCATCCACGGTCGCTAACATTATCTCAACCGACTACCCGTTCCTCGGCAGCGGAGGTTCCGATCAATACGTCGCATTTGACGGAAACACGGCGGTAAAGCTCACAAACACGAGGTAACCGACATTTTTCGTTATCATACGCGAAAACCTTAAAAAAATGTAATGTTACAATCACACGCGAAAACCTTAAAAAGATGTAATGTTACAATCACACGCAAAAACCTTAAAAAGAGAAATTGACAACCGGCATTTTATAGTGTATACTGTTTGTGAGGTATTATTTTCAGTGAAAGGAGTCACGCCTTATGGAAATGCTTCCCGGCGCCGTGCAGGTGCTCATTGAATGGTTTATTCTGCTCATTGCCACCATTGGATCTTTTTTTCAAAAACTGAAAGGCGGCGATGACACAACCGCCCCCGAATCTACTTCGGAAAACGGATAATTACCTTCAATTTCATTTTTGAGCTCCGCAAAAAAGAAAAACGGCTTTCTAAGCCGTTTTTCTTTTTTTGATCCCCCGCAGCGGCTGCGGTCGTTTCACTGTATTTTCACTCCACATAAACAGTCGCGAAAAATCCGGAGAACGGCACGATGCAAAAAATACGGTTTATTATACCGAAAAGCAAGGTTGCAGACAAGACACGCACAAATGCGCGAAAATGTCTATTCGTTCCGTCCCCTGTATTGTAATACACATATTTACATACACTTGTCAAGTGCATTTATATTAATACATCTGTCTGACACACAGTTTTAAGTATCCAATATAAATATACATTATACGGAACAGGGGGCGGAACAATGACCTACGACAGTGAATTCGGGCGAGTTGAAATGAAATTGGACGAGTGTATAATCGCGGCAGACGCGAAAAAATTTAAAATAACAGTTGACAAACCGTAACGGCAGGTATATTATATCAATAGAACAGTTGAATAAATGTTCAAGTGTTCACAGTATCACATCGGAGGAATAAACGTGAACGAGATACTTTACACCAATGCAGAGGCTCCCGTATGCACTGAACATGAGCATCACATAGACGAAGAAAAAATTAAAAAAACAATGCCGAACGAAGAAGATCTCATCGATCTGGCGGAGCTTTTTAAGATCTTCGGCGATTCCACCCGCGTGAAAATCCTGTATCTTTTGTTTGAAAGCGAAATGTGTGTGTGCGACATCGCGGACATTTTGGGAATGACGGTTTCCGCGATATCACATCAGCTGCGCATTCTCAAAAACGCAAAGCTGGTTTCATTCAGAAAAGACGGCAAAAGCGTGTTTTATTCGCTTGCCGACGAGCACGTAAGCCTGATACTCGAAAAGGGAATGGAACACATCTGCGAATAATTTATTCAAATTAAGAAAGGAAGCAATTATCATGAAAAAATCATTCAGAGTAGAAGATCTTGACTGCGCAAACTGCGCACGCGAGCTTGAAGAAGCCCTCGCGGGAATCCCCGGCGTAAACAAAGCAACCGTAAGCTTTATGGCACAAAAAGTAATGCTTGACATCGACGAATCAATAGCCGATACCGTAGAAAAAACAGCCGTTAAGGTTGCGAAAAAAGAAGTCCCCGAATGCACTCTCGTTTTTTAATATAAAACAAGCCGAAAGGGTGAGCCGTTATGACAAAAAAACAGAAAAAACTGCTTACACGCGTAATAATCGGCTGCGTGCTTTTTGCAGCGGTATATATCACACAAAAGCTGTCAGACCTGAATCAATATATCTATCTTGCGATGTATCTTGTCCCCTACTTTGTAACGGGATGGGATGTCCTCTATAAATGCGTAAAAGGCATCATACGCGGCGATTTTCTCGACGAGGCGTTCCTGATGAGTCTCGCGACCGTCGGCGCACTTATCATCGGCGATTATCCCGAATCGGTGTTTGTCATGGTGTTCTATCAGGTCGGCGAGCTGTTTCAAAGTCTGGCGGTGGAACGCAGCCGCAGATCGATTTCGGCGCTTATGGACATTCGTCCCGACTCGGCTACGGTTCTCCGTGACGGCGTTGAGGAGGAAATGCTGCCCGAAGAAGTGTGTCCCGGCGACACGATAGTAGTCCGACCCGGCGAAAAAATCCCCGTTGACGGCTCTGTGCTCGACGGCACATCGGCGCTCGACACAAAGGCGCTTACGGGCGAATCGGTCCCGATGGACGTAAAACCCGGCGACAGGGTCGTGAGCGGCAGCATAAACATGAGCGGCATTCTCAAAATAACGGCTGAAAAGTCATACGGCGAATCATCCGTTGCTAAAATTCTTGAACTTGTAGAAAATTCGTCGCTCAATAAGGCAAAAAGCGAGAATTTTATAACTAAATTTGCAAAATACTACACTCCCGCAGTCGTTATCGGCGCACTGATACTTGCAACAATTCCGTCGATAATCACAAAAGACCCCAAAACATGGATATCGCGCGCACTTATCTTCCTCGTTGTGTCCTGCCCGTGCGCACTCGTAATATCGGTGCCGCTGTCATTCTTCGGCGGAATCGGCGGTGCCTCCGCAAAGGGTATACTTATAAAGGGCGCGAACTTTCTTGAAGCTCTGAACAACACTCAGACAGTCGTTTTCGACAAAACCGGAACGCTTACCACCGGCACGTTCACTGTGACGGAGGTTCTCCCCTCCAACGGTTTTACAAAAGAGACACTGCTCAAATATTCTTCTTCAGCGGAATATTATTCAAACCATCCGATTGCCGTTTCGCTTAAAGCGGCAGCATCCGGCAGCGCATCGGAACCGCAGGATACAAAAGAGATTTCGGGCTTCGGCATCGACGCCTCGGTTGACGGTAAACGTGTGCTGTGCGGCAATCATAAGCTTATGGATTCAAACGGCATTAAATATGAGCGGCTGTCAAAAGGCGGCACGGTAGTTTACACGGCGGTCGACGGCGTATATGCAGGTGCCGCGGTAATCGAAGACACTGTAAAACCGACCTCTGCGGAAGCGCTCCGCGCACTCAAAGCGGAGGGCGTTACAAAAACGGTTATGCTCACGGGCGACAGAAAAGAAGCCGCCGAGGCAGTAAACGCAAAGCTCGGATTGAGCGAAATTCACTATGAACTTCTCCCCGAAGACAAAGTCAGGGTCATGGACGGCATATGCAAGTCCAAAGACAAAAAGAGTACCGTTGTTTTCGTCGGCGACGGCATAAACGACGCCCCCGTTCTCACGCGTGCCGATGTGGGTATAGCAATGGGAGCACTCGGCAGCGACGCGGCGATTGAAGCTGCGGACATGGTAATAATGGACGATGACCCTGCAAAAATTGCAACTGCGATAAAAATTTCAAGAAAAACCAGACGCATTGTCACCGAAAATGTCGTATTTGCTCTCTCGGTAAAGTTCGCTGTTCTCATTCTTGCCGCGTTCGGACTCACGAACATGTGGATAGGCGTGCTTGCGGATGTTGGCGTTGCAGTGCTCGCGATACTCAACGCAATGCGCAATCTGAAAGTAAAATAAGCCATCGGTTTTCCTCTTTTTCATTTGAGGCGGACGGACCTGCTGCCGTTCGCTTCTTTTTATTTAACGTTTTCGCGGTATTCTTGTTTAACGTTTTCGCGGTATTCTTGACATTGCCGCGGTTTTGTGACAAAATATATTTACCGACACAGGAGGCGCATTTATGAAAGACTATTTAAAAATGCTTAAAGCGCTTATATTTGTTTTTTTGGCGGCACAGATCGTTCAAACCGTATTATCTCACAAAAAGAAAACGGAAGAACAATCGCAGGAGCTGCCGCATGTGACAACGGACAGGCTCTCGATCACGCCGATGTGCGGCGCGGAGCTTTCGGCGCTTATCGAAGAAACAGATAAAACGGACAAAGAAACGGCGGATGCCTACAGAGACATGCTAAACGGCGCAGCCGAAAATCCCGACAAATTCCTTTGGTACACCGCATGGAAAATCACCTCGAAGGAAAGCGGCGAGATGATAGGCGATCTGTGCTTTAAGGGCATGCCCGAAAACAGACAGCCGGAAATAGGCTACGGAATAATCGAAAAATTCCGCTGCAACGGCTACGCGACGGAAGCGGTATACGCCATGTGCAAATGGGCGCTCGATATGCAGAACGCGGCGGCGGTGGAAGCCGAAACCGCACCGGACAACGAAGCGTCGCAGCGAGTGCTCACAAAGGTCGGTTTTATTCCGACGGGTGAAAGCGGCAAGGAAGGTCCGCGCTTTATTCTGAAAAAAAACACCGCATGCGAAAATTAAAGCCCGGTTTATATTGATATATTAAATATAATTTAAGGAAATATATTGCAGTTTTGTCACTTGAAAAAGACGAAATTCGGTGATATCATAATGTTAATTTGAATAATAATCAGCAAAGAACACTGCTGAAAGGGAAAGAATATGAAACACAAAAAAATAATCGCGTTTGCAACCGCTCTCACACTTGTTTTAGGCTTTTCCGCCTGTAAGCGTGGCAAAAACGGAGATGAAACCACCGCGCGGGAATCAACTGCAGTCGAAGAATCGACAACAAGCGAGGAAACGACCGCAGAAACGACAACCGAAACCGAATCCACGACCGAACCCGAAAAGAAATTCGTTTTTAACGAAGGCAAGGCAAGGGTCATAGGCGAAATGTCCTCCGAAATATACGGCAAAATGAAACTGTATTTTCAGGACGGTAAAATAGCAATAAAGGACGAGTTCGGCGATCTCAAATTCGTGCTTGACGCAGAGGGCTATTCCCCCTCCTCCGAGGAGGACGGCATACAACTTACGGCGGAAGATATGAACTTCGACGGCTACACCGATTTCCGCCTTCCGTCATCGCTCGGCAACGTCAATTCGTTCTACTACTGCTGGCTCTGGGACATGAGTGCAAAAACCTTCAAATATTACCCTCCTCTGTCGGCTATATGCTCCCCCGTATTCAACAAAAACACAAAAGAGATAGTGTCAACGAACCGCTCCTCCGCGGCAAGATATGACGTAACTACATACAAATGGATCGACGGTCAGCTGTCGGTGCAGAAGCATGAGCTTGTAACCGCCGATGAAAACATCACTTCAACGGGTGCGGAAATAGCCGAGAACAACACGGTTGAAATATCCAACGGAATGTTTATAGGCTTCATTACGCTCTACGGAAATCCCGGCTCACAGTGCCGCTGGATTCCGATAGTGGAGGATGAAGGCATTGTGGATGTGCTGTCGCAGACATATGATGACGCAACCGCAAAGACAATGATATGCTTTCAGGCGCACGGCGTAGGCACAACAACCGCCGTCGTCCGCTTTGCGCTCGACAGAAACAGCGACTATATCAGCGAACGTGTGTTCAATATCACGGCTGACGACGACCTTCATATTAAAATCACAGAAATAGAATAAAAAAACAACCGATGCGTTTCACATTGCTTCATGTGATCACATCGGTTTTTTTTGAAATATCTCTCTTTTTGTTCTTTGACCGACAATAAGTTCCGTTTACCGTCACTTGCCTGCATAACAGACGGCATTTTCGCAAATGCCGTCCGCAAACCGACAGCGGTTAAACAATTCTCGGCTGCGCTGCACTGCGTTTACCGGATTCACATAAACACCGCCGCAATGCCGCCCATTACGGCTTTTACATACGGCTTATTCCCTTTATCGCAGCCGCGCAAAAAATATCGATGCCGGCTGCGGTTTTTTTATTTTGTTTCGGGAATATACTGATATGTAACGTCGTCAAACTGATACGTAATGTCGTTTTCATCGCCGATGCCGGACTTATAGTAGTTCACACGCTCCATGTCAAACGACCCGTCGGGCGACACGGTTATCACGGTGCAGCCGCGCTGCGAGCCTTCTTTTGAAATACCGGGATAGGCGAGATAGTCTATGCTCAGGTCATATGAAAGCCGAATTCCCTTATATTCAAGACTTAAACTGTTATAGTGATCGTGTCCGCAGAAAAATCCCTGCGTCGAGCCAAGCTCCAGCGCCGTTTCAAAAAGGTTGTCCTCGTGAAGCGGACAGTAGATAAGTCCCTTTGTCTCACCTATAAAGCCGTCAATATATTTGACATCTTCGGTATCTTTGAAGCCGTTTTCCGAGAACTCCGTAAATGCGGTCTTATACTCTCCCGTGGGGATATGCATGAATATAAGCGACTTCGGAACATCTGCACCGAGTGCCTTGTTCTTTTCGGTAAGAGCTTCAATGTTTTCCTTGTACCACGCAATCTGATCCTCGTGCACATTATCATATTTCCACTGTATACCAAAATAATCGCCGTCGGTATACGTATTGGAATCAATGCAGACAAGCGCCTGCGTCACAACGTTCTTCGAATTTTTGACGAGAATTATGTTATTGCCCGCGCCGTAAATATCCTCAGGGCCTTTTTCAAAAAGACATCTCGAATACTTTTCGTCGAGATACAGCTCCGACAGCTTATCGCGCGAATAATAGCTGTAAGCCTCGGTATCATGGTTGCCGTAGACAATAGTCCAGTAACAGCCGAGCGTATTCATAAGCTCCGCAAATTCAAGCGCCCCTGTCTTATTGTTAAAGGTACCCGCCTGAAACGGAACGGGATAAGACACGTCACCCGTAACAATTACAAGATCAGGCTTCTCTTTCTGCAGGAGCGACGCCACGGTACCCATGGCAAGTCGATCCTTGTGATAGCTCATCCAACCGCCGCCGATATGCACGTCCGTCAGCTGAACTATGCGCAGATCACTATCGGTCGTAAAGGTCCAATAGCCGTCGCTGTCCTTTTCGGCTGTCAAACGGTCGGCAGGATAGTCGACAGGCTCAAAGGATGAGGCGAATTTGAGCTGACTTGCCCGCATGAAAGTGTTTACGGCGGCTGTGACAGCGGCAATGCCCGCGTTCACTCCGAGAGCACTGAAAATAACTTTAAGAGCTTTTTTGCCCTTTGACTTCTTTTTTGCGGATATCTTAACGGCTGCCGCAGATGATGTTTCAGACATTTTTTTCTCCTGACAAAAAACCGATGTGTTATGAAACGGTCAACACTGTTTCCCTTTCATTTTAACACATCGGTTCCGTTAATTACAATAGCTTTTCGACTTTTGATAAATATTGCCGTTTTTTTTCATTGAAGCATGCGCCTTTCCGCAGCCTCAGCCGAGATACCGTTATTCGGTTCTCAAAGCTTCAACAGGGTCTTTCTTTGCTGCAAGTGACGAAGGAATCAGTCCCGCAATGAATGTAAGGAACACGCTTATCGCAACGAGAACGACAGCGGCAAGGAACGGGAGCGACGCGGCGGCACCGGTCTGCGTAAACTTTTGCAGCAGGAAGTTTATAGGTATTTCGAGCACAAGCGTCGTCAATATACCTATGATACCCGCCGCCAAACCGATTGTAACGGTTTCGGCGTTGAACACGCTCGAAATATCCTTCTTTGATGCGCCGATCGAGCGAAGAATACCGATTTCTTTCGTTCTTTCAAGCACCGAGATATAGGTAATAATGCCTATCATTATCGACGAAACAACAAGCGAAATGGCAACAAACGCAACGAGAACGTAAGTAACGATATTAAGAATATTTGTGATCGAGCTCATGAGCATACCGATGTAGTCGGTGAGTGTTACGGTGTACCCCTTGTGCCCCTGTTCGGTAACCTGCTCATTGTAGTAATTTACAAGATTGTCGAGTTGGTCTTTGTCTTCAAAGCTCTTTGTGTAGAGATAAATCGAGGTTGGACTGTCCTCTTTCGAATAACCGACGGAAGAAAACGTTTTATCAAGTGAGCATTCTGCGTTCACGGTGTCAACATATGCCTGCTTAAACGCGAGAACCTGCGCATCGGAGAGATAGCCCTCGATAATACGCTTCTGAAGCGCCGACATATCGCTGAAGTCTATAAGATCGGTTATGTCAAAGTTGAGAATATCAATCTTTGAAATGTCAATATCGTTGAGCATGCTCATAAACGGAGCCATGTTAAGCTTTGTGAGATCTATGAGGCTCATATCAATATCGGCAAGAGAAAAATCGTTGACTGTAAGCGTATTGAACTTTTTGCCCGTTATGACATCGGTGGTCTGATCGGCAAGCTGCTGCTGAACGACCTCGCTGTTAAGGGTGGAATTGAGAGCGTAATCCATAAGCGCTTCGGTATAGCCTATGGAGCCTGTGCCGACGCTCATTACGTTGTTGGGGTCGGGTCGGAGAATGCCGACTATTTTAATGTCAACGCCCTGCTCCTCAAGGAGCTTGTTTACGTAAACGGTATTTGCGCTGTGGTTTGTCCATGTTCCCTTTTCGGCATCCTTGACAAAAAACTGATAATTGAGCAGCATTCTGAAATCCATCTGTGTTATCTGCTCGTAGGTGTATTTGTCCACGACCTCGCTTTTCAGCTCCTCGCCGCTTGCAAGCTTGCTCATGATGTCGGTCATGAACTCCTCCTGATTTTTGATACCGAGTCCGTACATGACCATTTCGTTAATCTCATTGTTCTTGTCTACGATAAGAACAACCTCATTATATGCTTCGGGAAGCCTGCCGTAAATGACCTCATACTGTTTTGATATAAGATCGTTGTCACCGATAAGCTGTCTCCAGATATCCGTTATTGATGATGAAAACATGTTCGACAAGGAATCCGTCATGCTCGACATTGACGATGAGCTTGACGCTGTCATGCTCATCATATCAGCCATCATTGAATTGGGGTTGACTTTAACCGTGCCGTCCTCACCGTTCATGCGGTAAATGTTCAACGGCGTTTCGTATTTATACTGAATATCATTGCATATCTTATCAAATTCGGCTCTGTTATCTTCAATATACTGCCTGAAATTTTTCAGGTTGTTCGACTCCGACTGCGACACGAACGTGTTCACCATTTCCGTAAACGTATTGTTGACGTATATTTCGTCAAGCTCGTGCTCCGTCTCCATCATTGATTTGCCGAGGTTTGTAATCGAGCTTAAAACATTGTTCATGTCGATTGCCTGCCGTTCGACGGTGACGGGAAATGCAAGCAGCAAATCGTTTTGCACCTTGTCTATATATCTTTCTATTCCGTTTGAAAGCGCAAGCACAAGAGCAATACCGATAATGCCGATGCTCCCGGCAAACGCAGTGAGGAAGGTGCGCGCTTTTTTTGTTGTAAGGTTGCGAAGGCTCAACGAGAAAGCCGTCGATGTGGACATGGATGCCTTTTTGCCTTTTTTCTTTTCTTCTTCGGCTTTTTCCTTTTCGCCGTCGTAATCGGATTTCTGCGGAATAAACGGGTCGGTGTCATTCGTTATCTCACCGTCGAGAATGCTGATAATGCGGGTAGAATATCTTTTGGCAAGATCGGGGTTGTGAGTAACCATGATAATGAGCTTATCTTTGGCGATATCCTTAAGAATTTCCATTATCTGAACGCTTGTCTCACTGTCAAGCGCACCCGTAGGCTCATCGGCGAGAATGATATCGGGATTATTTACGATGGCACGCGCTATCGCAACGCGCTGCATCTGACCGCCGGACATCTGGCTCGGACGCTTGTTGATCTGTTCACCCAGTCCGACCTTGCGCAGGGCCTCCGCGGCGCGCTCACGGCGCTCTTTTTTGCTGACGCCGGACAGAGTAAGTGCAAGCTCGACGTTTGCAAGCACGGTCTGATGGGGGATAAGATTGTAGCTTTGGAAAACGAAGCCTATCGTATGATTGCGGTAGGTATCCCAGTCATTGTCCGTGAAGGTTTTTGTTGACTTTCCGTTGATGACAAGGTCGCCGCTGTCGTAGCGGTCCAGGCCGCCGATGATGTTCA
>OLHA01000795.1_pt1 | contig 17990 bp, 15 predicted proteins | sample 1605961 | NCBI WGS metagenome assembly OLHA01 (sample SAMN03283288) | human gut metagenome | biome: human-associated habitat; material: feces | host: Homo sapiens | place: Peru | collected 2012
TTAAATATTCTTTCACATAATCGGGCGTTAAAAATACATTTGTAGGTCTTATAGCTTCATGCGCATCTTGAGCGTTCTTTTTTACCGAATAACTTGGCGCTTCCGTAGGTAAATAATTTTCTCCGTATTCTTTTTTTATAAACTCTCTCGCTTGCTCTTGAGCTACTGGCGATATTCTAACACTATCGGTTCTCATATAAGTTATAAGTCCCGTAGATTCTCCCGCTATAGAAACGCCTTCGTATAAAGTTTGGGCGATTTGCATCGTCTTTGAAGAATTATAACCTAAAGAAGTGCTTGCAGCTTGTTGCAATTTGCTTGTCGTGTAAGGAGCGATTGGATTTCTTAATCTGTCTTTAATCTCTATCGAAGAAACTTTATAAGTTTTATCTTTTAAATGTTCCATTATTTCATCGACATCTTCTTTAGTTTTTAATTCTGGTTTTGAGCCTTTATATTTTTGAAGTTCCGCCAAAAATTCTTTATTTTTATGTTTTAAGAATACTCCGAAAGTCCAATATTCTACGGGAATAAAAGATTCTATTTCTCCTTCTCTATTGCATATTATAAGCAAAGCTACATTTTGAACTCTTCCCGCAGACAATCCTCTTTTTATTTTCTCCCATAATAGAGGACTTAAATTATATCCGATTAATCTGTCTAAAACTCTCCTAGCTTTTTGAGCGTTTACTTTCGCAATATCAATATCTCTTGGTTTTTCAATCGCTTCGTTTAAGGCGTCTTTTGTTATTTCATGAAAAACTATTCTCTTTATAGGAATATTTGAGTTTGCCAATTTTATTCTATTTCCTATATGCCAAGCTATACTCTCTCCTTCTCTATCATCGTCCGCAGCGAGTAAAACCTCTTCAGATTTTTTAGCTTCTCTTTTAAGTTCGTTTAATATTTTAGCTCTTCCTCTTATCGTAATATATTCGGGTTCAAATCCGTTGTCTAAATCGATACCGAGTCTACTTTTAGGCAAATCTATTAAATGTCCCATAGAAGATTTAACTATATAATCCGCTCCTAAATATCTATTAATAGTTTTTGCCTTTGCGGGAGATTCCACAATTACAAGTTTCTTTTTTTTAGAAATAGCGTTTGATTTTTTTTCTTTTATTTTTTCTTTAGTTTCCATAATTTTTTATCCTATTTCAATTTTTTATTTTATAATATTTTCCAGCCGTTTGTTTTATAAAACCGTTTATTTCAAGCTGCATTAAAATAGAAGTTACGGTTTGAGTTTTCATTCCCGTTTCTTCTATAATATCGTCAATATGGACTTTACCGTCTTTATTTATTATATCGTAAAGTTTAGCTTCTTCGCCCGTTAAATTCAGTTTTTTATTTTCAGTTTTTTTATTAGTTTTATTATCTTTAATTTTTTGAGTTTTTACAACCTTATTTTTATTAATTTCTTTATATTCTTTTTTTTGTATATTTCCGCCTTCAAAATATTTTAATTTCATTTTCAAATAATCGTCATCGTTTGAAAATATAGAATCAAAATCTTCAAGTATATCTGTTATATCGTTAAGAATTTTAGCGCCTTCTTTATACAATTTATGATTTCCAAAATATTCTTTTAATTTTTCATCGTAAGGAGCTATATAAACTTCTCTGCCTTGATTTAAAGCAAAATCTACCGTTATTAAAGCGCCCGATTTGCTTGGAGCTTCAACCATTATTGTAGCGTAAGATAAACCCGATATTATTCTATTTCTTCTTGGAAAATTCATTCTATCTGGTTTTCTTTCAACTTCAAATTCGCTTAAAACAATTCCGCTTTCAATTAATTTATTATAAACTCTTAAATTTTCCGAAGGATAAACTATATCGATTCCATTTCCTAAAACCGCAGCCGTATTTACAAGCGAAGATATTGCGCCCAAATGAGCCTCCGTATCTATTCCTTTAGCCATGCCCGAAACTACGGTAATATTTAACGCCGATAATTTTGAGGCAATATCGAATGCATATTTTTTGCTTTCATTAGTCGGTGTTCTTGTTCCTACTATCGACACACAATTTCTTCTTAACTTTTTTAAATCGCCTTTATAATAAAGTATGTAAGGCGGATTATCAATCTGCTTTAAGTTAAAAGGATATTCTTTATCGAATAAACTTAAAATTTTTATTTCATGCTCTTCCGATTTTTTTATTATATTTTGAGCTTTATCTAAAATTTCATTTTTACTAAAATCGTCAAGTTTAAATTTAAACTTTTTTTCTATCAATTCTTTTAAGTTATTTTCTTTTTCTTCAAAAATATTTTCAACCGATTCATAATGTTTTATAAGTTCGTATATTCTTTTATCGCCGATTTTTTCAATTTGATTAAGGGCTATCAAATATGTTTTTATATCGTTATTTTTACTCATTTTTATTTTCTAATTATTATTTAAAATTTGATTAATATTATTTAAAGCCTTCTGTTTTATAGCGGAAGAATCGCTCAAATTAATTATTCTTCTATAAACTTCAACCGCTCTATCTCTATTTCCAACGCTATATTGCAATCTTGCAAGCAAAAAAAGATAATCTATATTATCGGGCGAAAGCGAAATAGCTTTATTTATAAGCTCAAGCGCTTCTTCATAATAATTTTGTTTAATTCCTTTAAGCGAAGATAATGCGGCGTAATAATTAGGATTATTAGCGTCTTTACTAATTGCAAAATTTATATTATTTTCCGCTCTCTTTATAAAATCATTTTTCTTCTCTTCCGTATCGGCGCTTTCCGCCAAATAAGAATAAGAAATTCCAAGTCCATATCTTAAATAAGGACTGTTAGGTAAAACTTTTAACGCTTCTGAAAAATATTTTGCAGAATATCCGTATTGAGATTTAGCCAAACTTCTCTCTCCCAAAGTTCTATAAACTGCGGCGAGTCTATCTTGAGCGTAAATTTTTTGATTTATTATATCGTTATAAGTTCCCGTTATTTCAAGAAGAGCTTCGTCATCGTCTTTATTTTTTCCTTTTTCGTATAACGAATAGGCTTTATTCAAATTATATCTATTTTTGAAAACTTGATTGCATGATATAAGAGATATCGATAATATTATAATTGCCGTAATTTTTAAAATTTCTTTCATTTATATAAAACCTTTTTTAATTATTTTATAATATATACAATATTATAAAAAAAGTAAAGAAAATTATTTATAAATTTTTATATTATTTACCTGCTATAAAATATTTTATTATGTTTACTTAATAATAAAATTTTAATCAAAATTATAGTTTCATAAATATATTTTTTGACAAAAAACATTTATAATATATAATTAATCAAAATATTGAATATTATTCTTAATTAGGATTAAATATAATGAAAGAAATACTATCCGAACTTGAAAGCGAAGATATTAAAAAAAGACTTAACGCTTTAGATGAACTTGCAAAAATGGTTTCTGCAGAAAATATAGATAGAGTTTTAATTATAAAGGCTTTAAAATCTCATATATTAGATTGGGATGAGGATGTTAGAGCAAAAGTTTCTTCCGTTCTAAAATTATATACGGGGATATAATTATGGGAAGAATAGTATCTTTTTCAAGCGGAAAGGGAGGAGCGGGCAAAACTCTATGCACGGTTAATTTTGCAACCGAATTGGTTTCAAGAGGCTATAAAGTATTGGTATTTGATATTGATATTAATTGCTCAAATGTTTTTATATTGCTTCATGTAAAACCAGAATCTAAATTGCAAGAATATTTTGAAGGAACATTAAACTTAAAAGATTGCATAATAAAAAGCGAATTTAATATAGATGTTATAAGCGCGGGAATAAATATTCAAAGATTTGTTCAATTTGAAAACGATTTTAATTTGTCGATTTTGGCGAGAGATTTAAAAGAATTGTCTACAGAATACGATTATGTTTTAATCGATTACGCCGCTGGAATAACTCAAGCTATGATGAAATTTTATCAAATGTCTGACGATATTATTTTAATCGCAAATCCAGAAATAACTTCATTAACCGACCTTTATAGATTGATGAAAATGATGTTTGTAAATAAAATAACCGACAAAATGTATTTGATAGTAAATAAAGTAAAAAATATCGATTGGGCGATTAATCTTTACAAAGAGGTTAAAAAAGTCTCGGGTAAATTTTCTTTAGATATAAATTTAGTATTGTTGGGACCAATTTTATTTGACGAAGAAAAAGTTATGGTTTCTATTCAAAAGAGAACTCCTTTAATAAAATTATATCCAAAAACTCCGATTAAAGGCGGTTTTTCTTTAGCCGTTACAAGATATTTATACGATTTAGGACTTCTTAACGATAAAAACGCGAAAGAAAAATCTTTTGCAGATTTTTTCTAAAATTATAAAAAGGATAATATAATTTTTAAATCATATTATCCCAAAAAATTTTATCTATATTTTTACAATTTTAATTTTCTAATTCTACCGAAATAGGATTTTTTAAATACTTTTTAACCATAGTAATTACTATAGGCGATAATAATATTACTCCGATTAAATTAGGTATAGCCATAAGTCCGTTAAAAGTGTCAGCTATAGCCCAAACTGATTTTAAATCTGAAGTAGCTCCAATTACTATAATTATTATAAAGATTATTTTATTGATTTATGAAATTATATAGATATAAAACTAATAATTAATTTAAGAAATAGTAATTATAATGATATATTAAATAATTTTAGGATTATTCAAAAGATATATTAATATATAACAGAAGATATTTTTGAAAGTTATAATTTTACTTATTTGAATAATGTCAAAAAAAATTAATATATTTTAGTTGAATAAAAAATACAATGAATAAGCAAAACATAAGAAATTAAGCGAAATCTTTCAAATGTCCTTTTGAAACTTTTTTAAAAGCTCTCAAATAATATTTAATATCGTCCAAATCTCTTATCGATAAAATTTTATGAGCCAAAAATCTCGGAGTAAAACTCAAATTATAAAGTTTCTGTATCCATTCTTTTATTTTATGCTCGCCTACTTCCGTTTTCATTATCGCCTGACGCATATCGTAATCTTCCCAATTTTCCGTGAGAAGCAAATTGTCCGCTTTGCAATTATTAAATAATTCCGTTCCAGGATATGGAATTATTATAGTAGCCTGCATAGTTTTCGCGTATCCTTTAAGCAAAAGTTTTTTTGTAAGCTCGTAAGTTTTTTCAATATCTTCTTCCGTTTCCCAAGGATAGCCTAACATAACGGTTATATGAGGAGAAAGTCCCGCATCCGAAGCCGCTTTGCAAGAAGTTAATATTTCTTCGGCTTTATTTCCTTTTTTCAATTTGTCTAATGTAATTTGACTTGCAGATTCTAATCCGAATAATAAAAATCTAAATCCCGCTTTTTTCATTAATCTGTATTCTTCTTCGTTTACAGAACCGAAACGCATATTGCAATCTATATTTACTTTTTTATTTAATTTTCTTTCTATCATTAAATTGCAAAAATCGTTTAGCCATTTCTTTATCGGAAAACATCCCGTATCGTCCATTATCTCTTTTATATTATATTTATTGTATAAAAAATCTATTTCGTCTACTACATTTTCCGCCGTTCTAACTCTAAAGTTAGTATATATTCCCGTCCAAGAACAGAAAGTGCAACGATGATGCCAACAGTCTCGTCCAGCCATTATATAAGTTCCAGGAATTCTCTTAAAATTTCCGTTATCGTAAGCGTATCTTTTCCAATCGGTTAAATCTCTGTCTATAAAAGGTAAAGTTTTTAAATCATGTCTCAATTCAAACATTCCCGTATTTTTTATATTTCCGTTTTCTCTATAATATATTCCTTTTTCAAGTTCGCTTTTTCCGTTAAGATATTCAATTAAATTAAGCAAAAGAAAATCGTAATCGCCTCCGCATAATAAATAATCGACTTTAGAGTTTTGCATCGACTCTTCGGGCATCGCCGTAATATGGTCGCCTCCGATAACTACTATAGTTTTAGGATATTTTTCTTTTAAAGCGTTTATTATTTTCCAAGCCTTATATATTACGGGAGTTTTAACTTCAAAAAATAATAAATCGGGAGTATTTTTATCTAAATATTGATACCATTGAGAAGCGCTCATATTTCTTGCAATAGCGTCAATAAAATTGACTTCATAGCCCGCATTTTTTATCATTGTAGCCGCAGTCGCGGGAACTACGGGATAAATATAAGTCGGACTTTTAAACCATTGAAACTGTCTATTTTGAGATAAAAGAGCCACTCCTCTATCGCTTTCAAAAGGCGGATAGCCTATATATATTTTATTTATTTTATTCATAATTTATGCCTTATTTTTTAATTAAATTTTAATAACTTAAATTCAAAACATATAAAACTATATCTTCAAATTCTATATTTACGCTTTTTGCCATAGCGGGAATATCGGATGTGTTCGTCATTCCTCCTTGCGTATTAACTTCCATTAAATAAACTTTATTATTTTCGTCTATTATAGCGTCAATTCTGCAAAGTCCTTCGCATCCTAAAACTTCGTAAGCCAAAGAGCAAATTTCAATAACTTTTTTTTCGGTTTTTTTATCTATTTTTGCGGGAACTTCCAACTCCGTTTTTTCTGGCGTGTATTTTGCATCATAATCGTATATTTCGTTTTTAGTATTTATTCCAAGTATTGGCAAAGTAAATATTCCGTTATTTTCTCTTACAAGTCCAACCGTTATCTCTTTTCCTTTTATATAAGGCTCGATAAAATAATCCGAAATTTTTTCAATTTTTTTTATAGCTTTTTCAAATTCTTTTTTTGTTTTTATCAAAGAAACTCCAACGCTTGAACCGTTTGATATAGGTTTTAATATTAAAGGAAAATCTATTTTATTATTTTCATTAACAATATCTTTAAGCAAAATAAAATCCGCAGTCGGAACTTTAGAAGATTGCCAAATTCTTTTAGTATAAACTTTATTCATACAAACGGAACTTACCAAAGTATTCTCGCCCGTATATTTTATATTAAGACAATCTAAAAGCCCTTGAATTGAACCGTCCTCTCCGAAAGAACCATGCAAAATATTATAACAATATTCTACTTTTTCTTTTTTTAGAATTTCCACAAGCTCATAATGATTTTTAACATCGATTAAAATGCAATTATCTTTAATTTCTTCAAAACTTGTAAGCGCTTTATAAACATTCTCTCCGCTTCTTAAAGAAACTTCTCGCTCTTCGCTTATTCCTCCGTAAAGAACTGCAATTTTTTTATTTTGGAATTTTTTTAAAATATTTTTTTTAATCTCTTCGTTTAAAATCATATTAATTCCCATTAAATTAAAAAATCTATATACGATTTATATAATGTCGCATATAGATTGTATGATATTGAACTTTTTTCTTTCTCTCTCGCTTAAAGCCGCATATTTTGATTTATAAACGATTTCATTTGCTAAAAACATAAACTGTTCTTTTATATTTTCCGCCGCTTCTTTTGGAGTTTTTCCGCTCGCTCTTATAGCCAAATCGTCGTTTACTATTAAATAATTTCCGTCTTCAAGTTCAATTAAATAGCCTCTTAAATAGGTTTTAAAATGAAAATCGTCCGTATCGTTAAAATTTAATTCTAATTTTTTTCTAGCCATTAATATATACCCGCCTTTTTTGAATAATTTTCATTAGTCAAACTAAATGTTTTTTGAGTAAAAGGAATATCATTGGTATTAAAAGCGTAAGGAATTCTCTCTTTAAGCCCTCTTATACCGTTGGATATAGCCTGATTTATTATAGTGTAAAGTTCCTCGCCATGTCTTTGCTGATATTTTACGACATCGGCAATAACTATTTCATAAGCCGTTTGTTTTGTCGGCGAACCCGTATCGCCTATTATATGGTAGGATTTTCCACTTAAAGTGTCAACCCAAAGATATTCTCCGTTAGCGTCATAAATTCTAAAATCTACTATAATATTTTGAGACCAAAAAGACATATAAGAGTTTGCATACATTATTCCGTCATAATCGTTAAATATTTTTTCAATCGCGGTTTCATCCGATATTCCCGAAGGCAGAGTTCCCGTAGCTGCTACATAATCCGCTCCTAATATAGAATGATTTGACAATTTTGAAAATTCCGATTTTCCCAAAGCTTCTTCTAAAGTTATAAGTTTAACCAATTCGTTTTGAGAGTTAAAATTGCTTATAAAACTTTCTAATACATAATCGGCGTATATTTCCGTATTCAAATATTTTAATTTATCAAAATATTGATTAGTCATATCTTTAGGAAATGTAAACGAAGCTATAACAATATTTCTTTCTTTGCTTATAATATTGTCGACAACGACATAAGATTTCCTCATATTTGCGCATGATATTATAATTAATATAATAAAAAATATAAATAATCTTTTAAGTATTTTTTTATTCTTTTGTTTATTCATACGCGTTTCCCTTTCTATATTCTATAACCTGCTCCGCTATCGATTTTACCGCATAATCGGAATCTCCCGAAGATAATAAATTTAAAGCTCTGTCGACTTTTGCATCTTTATAATCTTTCAAAGATTCTATAGCCGTCATTCTAACCCATTTATTTTTGCTCGACAAACTATCTAAAATCGGATTTAAAAGTTCGGGAGCGTTTATATTTCCCGCGACTTTTAAAGCTTCCATTTGAACTTGCAAATCCGTGTCTGAAATCGCTCTTTTTATGCTGTCTATAGCTTCGGGATTGCTCGCTGCAAGTTTTCCAAGTCCCATAACGGCAATACATCGAACATTAAAATCAGGGTCTTCAACGCTCGCTTTTAAGAAATCGCTATATGCAATTTCCGTTTCCAAATTGCTTAAAACCCACATAGCTTCCGCTCGCACTTCTCTATTTCCATTTTGAGCGGCGTTAAGAACTTCTAAAAGCGTCTCTTCGTTTTTAGGATTTTTTGCAAGTTTTTTTTCCGCTTTGTTTATATCTTCAATTCTTCTCAAAGTCACATTTTTCTCGGAACATGAAATTAAAAATATTAAAAATAATGTAAATATAAAAAAATTATTCTTCATTAATAATAAATCCTATAATCAAAATTTAATTTATAACAATTTGTTTTTTATTTTATTTATCTCTTCTTTAGCTTTATTAATATCTTCAATAGAGCCTTGAGCGAAAGTGGCTTTTCCGCCTCCTCGTCCTCCCGCGGACGAAATAATATCTTTTACTATGGAATTAGCCGATATATTTTTTAAGGCTTTTCCCGTAACTTGAGCAAGTATCGAATTTGATAAATCCGTTTTGCTAATCATTATAGATACAGAATCCTTTACTCTTTCTTTTATAGTATCCGCGTATAATCTTATACCTTTTATATCTTCGTTAAACTCCAAATTGTAAAATCTTATTCCGTTTAAGTCCTCGTAATTCTCCATAAACAAACTTGAGGAAGAGCCTGAAGTTTTTAAACTCTTATTTTCTTTTTGAAGTTTCTTTATTTCATTTTGCAAATTTTCCGCCCTTATATTAAGTTCGTCTATTTTTGAAGCTCCAAGTATATGAGTTAAACTCTTTACTTTATTAAACAAATTTGTAGCCTCTTTTGCCGCTTTAATTCCCGTTATTGCCTCTATTCTACGAACTCCGCTTGCAATCGAACCTTCGCCGACTATATGAAAATAACCGACTTGAGCCGTGTTTGTCAAATGACTTCCTCCGCAAAGTTCCACAGAAAAACCGTTTCCAATATTTAATATTCTAACCGTATCGGGATATTTTTCTCCGAATAAAGCTTTCGCTCCCGAAGATATAGCTTCTTCTTTCGGCATAAATTTTATTTCAGCTGGCATAGATTTAAATACTATTTCATTAACTTGATTTTCTATAGAAATTAAAGTTTCTTCGTTTATAGAATCGGGATGAGTAAAATCAAATCTTAAATAATCTTCGCAAACAAAACTTCCCGCTTGATTTATATGACTACCTAAAGTTAGCTCCAATACTTTTTGTAAAATATGAGTAGCCGTGTGATTTTTTCTAATTGAATTTCTTCTATCTAAATCGACAAATAATTTTATTTCCTCACCCGCTTTCAAAGAATAATTTTCGCAATCGACAATATGAATAATCGTATTTTCTTTTTTTTGAGCGTCAATGATTTTAATTTTTTCTAATTTTGAATTTTCAATATAGCCCGTATCCCCGACTTGTCCGCCCATCTCTCCGTAAAAAGGCGAAATATTGGTTATAACAATAGCTTTAGAATTTGAAACGCTTTCTTTTTTTATTCCGTTTTCGTATAAGGCTATAATTTTTGCATCGACTCCGTTTATAATAGAATCATAATCTTCTCCCGTATATTTAGTTTCAAAATTTTCAATATAATCAAATTTAGATTTTTTATCGCTATCAATTCCTCTGCTTCTCTTTCTTTGAGATTCCATCGATTCTTCAAAACCTTCTTTGTCAATTGTAAAACCATGCTCGCTTGCCTCTTCTTCCGTTATATCTAAAGGCAATCCGTAAGTGTCGAAAAGCATAAAAGCGTCAGAACCTTTTATAATTTTATCTTTAGAATCTTCCATTACCGAATAAAGTTTATTGATTCCCGCCGATATCGTATTTATAAATTTATTTTCTTCTTCTTTTAGAATTCTCTTTATATTATTTTCTTCTTTAGGCAAATTATCGTATATGCATCCGTAAACATTTATAACAGAATCTGTAATTTCATTTAGAAAAGCATTTTTATAACCAAAATCGTTTGCCGTTTTCAAAGCTCTTCTCAAAAGTCTTCTTAAAACATAACCTCTGCCTTCGTTTGAAGGAATGCATCCTTCTCCTATAACGAATACTAAAGCTCTTAAATGGTCGGCTATTAAATTTATTTTAGTTTTATTTTTATCTTCGTATTTTATATTTAATTTTTTTGTTATAGAATCTACAATCGGCTTCATAACATCGGTTTGATAATTGCTTTCCGCTCCTTGCATAATATAGCATAATCTTTCGAGTCCCATTCCCGTATCGATTCCGACATTTTGAAGAGGAGACAATTTTCCGTCAGTATCTTGAAAAAATTCATTGAAAACCAAATTCCAAAATTCTAAATATCTTTCGCAATCGCAACCGACATAACAGTCAGGTTTATGACAACCTTTTTCCTCGCCCATATCAATATAAAGTTCGCTACAAGGTCCGCAAGCTCCAGAATCTCCCGCAGGTCCCCAAAAATTATCTTTTTTTCCAAGCCTAACAATTTTTTCTTTTGGAATTCCTATTCGTTTATTCCAAAGTTCAAAAGCTTCGTCATCTTTTTCGTAAATGGAAACATATATTTTTTCTTTAGGCAAATTAATAACTTCGGTTGAAAATTCCCAAGCGAATTCTATCGCTTCTTTTTTGAAATAATCGCTCATAAAACAGAAATTCCCAAACATTTCAAAAAAAGTATGATGCCTTGCGGTTTTTCCTATGTTTTCCAAATCGGATAATCTAAAACATTTTTGTATTGTAGCTACTCTCGAATATGGAGCTTTTTTTATTCCTGCATAATAAGGTTTAAATTGAAGCATTCCCGCCGTAGTGAATAATAAACTCGGGTCGTCTATCGGTATTAAGGAAGAAGATTTTTCTATAGCATGATTTTTGCTCTTGAAAAACTCTTTAAATTTTTCCCTTAATTCTAAATGTGTCATAATAGCTCCAATATTCTAAAAAATTAAATAACTTTAGCTTATTAATAATATATTTAAATTGTTCATTTTGCAAGTAGAATTTAATACAAATTAAAGAAGTAAAATTATTTTTCTTTATTTTTTATATATCTTTCAAGTAAATCTTTTATATCGTCATATTTAAAACCTTTTCTCATTAAGGTTCTTATAATATATTCTTCTTTATTTTCTTTATTATCATAAACTTTATAATATTTTCTTATTGCATTTTTTAAGGCTTTGCTTTCGCTTCTATAACTTATTGAATTTGAGGCTCTTTCTATTAAAGAATTTTTTATTTTGGCTTTTTTAAGATAATCTATTATAAATCTTTTGCTTTTTCCTTTTAACTTTAACGAATTAACGGCTATTTTTGTAAATCTTTTATCGTCTATTAAATCATAATCTCTGCAATATTTAATCGCATAATTTATAAATCTTTTTTTATGTCCTTTTTGAGCGAGTTTTTCTTTAAGCATATTTTCGCTTACAAAACTTCTTTTTAGAATATTAACGGCAGATTTTTTAGCGGAAGATTCATAAGCTCTCATTCTTATATGCGGAATTTCTTCGTATTCAATTTCCATTCCTTCGTATATATCGAGTTCATAAACTCCGTTTTTTGGAATACTAAAAACGCTTCCGCCCGAAACTTTTATATATACTTTATCGCCTTTGAATTTTATTTTTAGAATAAACATAAATAAATATTATATTAAATTTATCTATTTTCAAGTATTCTATAATTCCAAAACTTATAAAAGTTATATTTTTTTATTGCATATATATTTTTATAATATATAATAATAAAAATGAATAAAAAATTAATAATCTCATTAACCTTTATATTATTTGTTTCATGCAATAAAGTTAAATATCAATTAGAAAATAAAAACGAAAAAAATTATAGTTTTGAAACAGCTCAATATATTTCAAAAGACGGGATAAACGGAGAGATTGAAGCGGGAAAAAAAGATTATTATTATTTTGTTATTGAAAAAACTCAAATTATAGATTTTTATATTTCAAATTCTACAAAATCTCATATCGCTATGACTTTATACGACAACGAAAAAAATATTATAAAAGTTATAAGCGAACCTGATTATATTGTAAACGCTTCAAATACAAACGAAATGATAAAATTAAATAAAGATATTCAAATTATGAAAGGAATGTATTTTGAACAACATAACGATATGCTTTCTTCAACGCTTCCAAAATATTATATAACGATAGAATCAAGAGAAAAAACGGAATATAGTTTAATACTTCAAAAAAGAGAATATAAAGAAACTGATGAAAAAGAGCCAAACGATAAAATAGGCAACGCTCAAATTATTGAAGTCAACAGCGATAATAGATTATACACGATAGAAGGATATTATAGTCAAACTTATAATCCCGCTTTAACTTCGGGCGATTTAAAAAATATGGAAATAGACGCTTATAAAATTACAAACGGTTCTTTTAATATTTATTCGATTTCAATAGAACTTTCGGGCGTGCCTTCGATTGATGCAAGTTTAAGATTATACGATTATAAAGGAAATTGGATAACGATTAAAGATATAAATAATACGGGAGACGGAGAGACGATTGATAAATTAATATTATATCCCTACTCTTCATATTATTTTGTTTTATCGGCAAATAATACTGTTTTAAATATTCCATATCGATTAAATATAATAGCGAAACCTTATGATAAATATACGGAAAACGAGCCTAACAATAAACCCGAAGAAGCTCAAAATATAGAATTTAATAAAACTTATAAAGGAGCTATAGATTATTCTTTTGATAGAGATTATTTTTCTTTTAATATTCCGATTCAATCGAGCATAAAATTAAAATATTTTTTAATCGATTCTCAAGCGGTTAATATATCCGTTTCAAATAATATTTACGGAAAAATAAAAACGATGCCACAAACGGACGATGAAAATATATTTAGTTTGCCTCAAGGAAAATATTATTTAATCTTTGAAAGAGATTTAACCAAAGAAGCTTGGCAAAAAGGAATCTCAAAAGCGAGAAATTATGAATTCAATTTAAGCGTTTCAAATGAAATGAGCATGGATTATAATTACGGATATTACGATTATAAGGACGAAACGGAAAATATAGACGAATATAATTATTATTACTATAATGAAGAAAGCCAAAAAGAATTTGAAGAAAATTTAGAAAATAATTTTAACGATACGAATAACAAGATTGAAGAAGATTATAATTCTGATTATTATTACTATTATTATGAAGATGAAAGCGATAATTATGATTATTATAACGAATATTAAAAAATTACTATATCAATTTATTTATAAAGAATATAATATATAATTATAAATTATGAAGATAAAAGATTTATTTAAAAATTTAAAGAAAAAAAAAGAAAATGAAACAAATGCCGAAAATCCTTTGGGCGAAAATATTAATAATAATCAAATTAAAAATAATAACGCTAAAAGAAAATTCAAAAAAAGATATATTCCTTTAATTATTTTAATCGTTTTGATAATTGGCATAATTGGAGCGAGAATATATTTTAATAATGAAAGAGTAAAAAATCTAATAGAAAATATTGTTTATTCTTCAATGAATAGAAAATTGGAAATTGGAGATTTTAAATATTCTATTTTATTTCCAAATATTCAAGCTAGCGATATTATGCTTTATAATTCTACAAAGTTTAACGAAGCTAAAAATATTTCTATAGATAATTTGAGATTAAGATTTTCATTATTTTCTTTATTTTTATTAAAATTAAATATAAAAGAATTTTCAATAGACAATTTATATATTAATATGTTTACGGATGAAAGCGGAAATTGGAATTTGCCCGATTTGCCGCCTTCTGAAAAAATTAAAGAAACTAATAAAGAGCCTTTCGATTTTCATAGATTGGATTTTCTTAAATTAAAAGCGAATATTGAAAATATAAAAATAAATAATTTGTCATTTAAGGCGGATAGTTTTTCTTATATAACAAATCAACCGAATAACGGACTTATCGCAAGTTTAAGCAATTTTAATTTGCATTTGGATGTTCATACAAAAAGATTTGAATTATCAAAAGCGATTAGCGTTTACGCTCCCGAAATATTGAAAGATATTGATATAAAAAGTTTTATAAGCGATAGTTTGACTTATAACGACAACAAAACTTTATTTAAAGATAATCCGCTATTTAATTTAAATATTGATAATAAAAATAATAAAGACGAAATTGAATTAAAATTTGATTTTGAAATAGAAAAGCCAAATTTTAAATATAACGGAATTAAAAAAGAAGATATGCAAACGGCTTTCAATTTGCTTGCAAGATATGATATAACAAATCAAACCGTTTATATAGATAATATTTCTTCGGAACTTTTAAATGACGAAATATTAAAAATCATAGCATCCGCAACGGAAATATTTTCAGATAATATTGGAATTAATTTAAATACATTATATGCAAAAATAGATTTGAAAAAAGTAAATAGTTTAACTTCAATATTTTTGCCTTCTTTAGGTTTGAATATGAGCGGTTTAATTAACGCCAATGCCGATAAAACTGTTGGAACTATAAATAATATTGATAATAATGTTAATATATCTTTAGAAAAAATAAATTTATCAATGTCTAATTTAATAGCTATAAATAATTTAAACTCTCTTACAAAAATAAATTATAATTATAATAAAAATAAAAATTCAAGAGACGATATAAAAATAAATCATAATACAACGATTGATAGAGTTTTTGCATTAAATAGATATATGATAAATAATACCGATTTAACTTTTAGAGTTATCTCTTCGTTAAACGGACTTTTAGGAATCACACCCGCTATAAATAATCAAAATAAAAAATCGGATACTATTATTTATGTCGATAATATTTCTACAAAATATATGAATTCCTCCGACATAATTATGAATGGAGAGGTAAAATTTGACGAACCAACCGATTTAAATATTAATCTTAAAACTCTTCCTTTGGCTAATTTAAGCGGAGGACTTGCAAGAGGTTCTTTGAATGCCGATTTAAATATTTTCGGAGATTTGATAAACGATATTGATGCAAACCTTAACGCGATAGTAAATAATTTTTCTTATAATTTATCGGGAGAAGTTTCTTCTACGGCAAAAGCAAAATTAAAACTTTTAGCAAACGCCGATTTGCTATCTCAAAAAATTAAAGTTTCGGAGCTTAATTTAGATTTGGATAATTTTTTGAATTTTAAATCGCATCTTGATTTGGAAGGAATGGGATTAAAAAAAGGTTTTGTTAATATTCATACTTTAAGAATAGCGCCTTATTCAATGAAAAGATGGCTTTCGCCAAAATTTGCAGAATTGCTTGAAAATTTGCCTTTTGATGACGATGTTCGTATAACGAGCGCTTTAGGTTATAATTTATCTTTAGAAAATACTTTTGCAAGTTTTACAAATTATAGCACTTTTTACGCTACGGAAGAACAATATAAACTTCAAGATATTTTTTTGCAAGCCGATGCGGATATTAATTTTGGAGAAAATTTGCATGCTAATATAAGAAAATTTAATTTGGAAAGTCCTACTAATAATTTAAAAGTTAGCGTTGATGGATATTTTACGCCAATAATAAAAAATGCAAATTTAAATTATGAAATAGGATTAAACACGGAAAATTTATATCTTCCTTTTGGAGTTGAAATTGGAGGATTATTAAGTTTAATTGGAAATTTAAAAAACAATATAGCAAACGGAGATTTTATAACGGATAAATTTTTTGTTAATATGGATTCTTCAGATAAAATGTCTATAGTATTGAAAGGCTTAAAATCGAATATAGATTATCATTTTGATTTAACGCCGACTACAAATCAAGCAATATCGACAGCGGCGAGATATACTCCTTTAGTTAGTCAAGTTCCGAATCTATTTTTTGAGCAGCTACGAGTTTATTTGAAAATTGCTCCTTTTATAGACGATAGCATAAGAATAATCGATTTTTCTTCGGCGGTTAAAGTGCAAGGACATGGATTTACGATACAGGATTTAAAATCTTCTTTATATATTGGAGGCGAAAAATTTGACGACAATTTATTTTTAGCGTCAATATCTAATGAAACCGCGCCAAGAAGAGGAGCGATTCATTTGCCTTGGCTTAATTTAGATTTGGGAAGTTTTAATGCAAGCAGTATAAAATACGATATGCGTATGTTGGCAAGCGATATTAATTTTAAGTATTTGCTTTCGCCCGAAAACAGAAGCAAAATAGACGATGATAAATTATTGGTTAATCTTACGGGCGATATTTCGGGAATTGGAATTAATCCTTTAAGCGCTATAAAACCCGCGACTTTCTTTGTAGGAATAAGCAAAATGTCAACGGAATTTTCAAAATTTTTAATAGAACTTATAAGACCGATTAACCCTGGAATATCTACGGTTGAGAATATAGTTCAATTTGGTTATGATGCAAACGCGGTTGAAGTTAGCATTTCGGCAAATAAAGTATTTACTACTTTTTATTTTAGAGACCAAAATTTGGATAAAGCGAGTCAGCATAAACAACAACTTATAGCTTTTGAAGGAGATAAATTCGGTTTAGAGCCAATGCCTTTTTCGGATGTAATATCTTATTTAGAAGGAAATAATTAAAAATTTGTAGGAGATTAAAAAATGAAATTATATAGTTTAATTATAATAGTTTTTATATTTATTTTAAGTTGCTCAAAATTAATACTTGTTAGAGAGCCAGAGATGAGAGTTTTGGGAGGAAAAACTTTAATCGAGGCGCAAGTTTTGGGAAGATATAGACAAATAGACGAAAGCGCCTATCAAATATCGACTTTATCGAGCGAAAAAGATTTAAGTCTTATTATGGTAAGCACAAATATTTCAGAGGAGATTGCTACCGACTATAAAGAGGCTTTAATTAGAAGTATGTTTAATCAAGATGAAATTAATTTATATAAAACCAATTCTTATATAGGCGAAAATAATAAAGGCTATCTTTCGTATATTGCATTTGAAATATCAAATCCAAAAACTCAATATGGAGAAGAGAGAATAAAATATATAAAAGAGATAATGGAAAAAGAAAATACCGATAGAAGAACGATAGCGGAATATTTAATTTTATCGGACCCAAAATTAACTATGGCAAATATAAAAGAAGTTGAATCGGCTTTATATAGAAGAAATATACAAAGGCTTATAAATAATACTTATTATCAATTACCTGACAATACTTGGACTGTTTATATTAATACGAATAGTTAATTATATAGTTGACATATTTTTAATTTATGTTAAAATTATTTTAAAATAAATTATCAAAAATATTAAAAATGAGATTT
>OLHA01000796.1_pt1 | contig 17985 bp, 19 predicted proteins | sample 1605961 | NCBI WGS metagenome assembly OLHA01 (sample SAMN03283288) | human gut metagenome | biome: human-associated habitat; material: feces | host: Homo sapiens | place: Peru | collected 2012
CCCTATCCTTCTTCAAGGAGAGATATTAATATAAATATAATAACAATTTGTTTTAAGCCTTTTATTAAAAATATTAACGAATTATAAATTTGTATTACTTTGTTTCCTTTAAGGCGCTCACCATGACGATTATTTATTTCTTTCTTTCAAATTCTTTAAAACCAATTCGGCTATTTGAATGGCGTTTGTTGCAGCTCCCTTTCTTAATTGGTCGCCCGCGCAAAATAAAGTTAAAGAATTTTTAGCGCTAATATCCTCTCTTATTCTTCCAACAAATACCAAATCTTGCTCTGTCGTGTCTAAAGGCATAGGATATTTGAATTTTGCGGGATTGTCAACAACTTTAACTCCTTTCGCTTTAGATAATAATTCTTTCGCTTTTTGAGGAGTTATTTTTTTTGCAGTTTCTATAGTTATAGATTCGCTATGGCTTCTAAATATAGGAACTCTGACGCATGTGCAATTTACTTTCAAATATTGAGAATGAAGAATTTTTTTGCTTTCGTTTAACATTTTTAATTCTTCTTTTGTATATCCGTTTTTATCAAACGCGTCTATTTGAGGAATTAAATTAAAACATATTTGATGCTTAAACGCTTTAATTTCAAATCTCTTGCCAATAGAATAATTTCTAACTTGATTTTCAAGCTCTTCCATAGCTTCTTTTCCCGCTCCCGATACCGCTTGATATGTCGAAGCGATTATTCTTTTAATTCTTGCATATTTATTTAAAGGAGCTAACGCTACTAACGCGATTATAGTCGTGCAATTCGGATTTGATATTATTCCTTTATGCCATTTAACATCTTCGGGATTAACTTCGGGAACAACTAAAGGAACATTTTTATCCATTCTAAAAGCGCTGCTATTGTCTATAACTACGCTTCCAGATTTAACTGCAATCGGACTTAATTTTTTACTTATATCGCCTCCGACTGCAACTAAAGTAATATCCATATTTTTAAAAGAATCTTTACCCGCTTTTTCTATTATATATTCTTTGCCTCTAAATAATACTTTTTTGCCAGCGTCTTTATTGCCGAGTAATCTTAATTCGTTGATTGGAAATTTTCTCTCTTCCAAAACTTTTAACATTTCTTTACCAACTGCGCCAGAAGCTCCTAATAAACATAAATTAACTTTTTTCATAAAACAAATTAAACCTACAATTTTTAAGATTATTTTTTATAGTAATATTATAATAGTTATAAAAAATATGCAATACTTTTTAAATAAATATTTTAAAATAAATTAAATAATATATTCGTTAATAATTTATAGTTAAAAATTTATTAAACGATTTTTTATTTAAATTACTCCTTGACTAATTATAGCGTTACATACTTTTTTAAATCCCGCGATACTTGCTCCCGTTAGAGTGTCGAAAGGATTTCCAAATTCGCATGCGGTTTCATGAGTATTTTTGAAAATATTAATCATTATATTTTTTAATTTAGAATCAACCTCTTCAAAAGTCCAAGAATAACGCATTGAGTTTTGAGACATTTCAAGCCCAGAAGTAGCGACTCCGCCCGCGTTAGCTGCTTTTCCAGGTCCGAATACTATTTTATTATCAATAAAATATTTAGCGGCGTCCAAACTTGAAGGCATATTTGCTCCTTCGCATACGGCTATAACTCCGTTTTTAACTAAAATTTTAGCGTCTTCTAAATCTAATTCGTTTTGAGTAGCGCATGGAAGAGCGATATCGCATTTAATTTTCCAAATATCTTTACAATTATCAGAATATTTTGCATTTTTATGAACATCCAAATATTCTTTTATTCTTCCGCGTTTAACTTCTTTTATTTGTTTAATTAAAGATAAATCAATTCCGTTTTCATCGTAAATATAACCGTTGGAATCCGACATAGCTACAACTTTAGCGCCTAAATTAATAGCTTTTTCACATGCGTATATTGAAACATTTCCGCTTCCAGATACTATTGCAGTTTTATTTTTAAAATCAGTATTCTTTAATATTTTTAAAGCTTCTTCAGTAAAATAACATAATCCGTATCCCGTAGCTTCCGTCCTTGCAAGCGAGCCTCCAAATGTTAATCCTTTGCCTGTGAAAACTCCTACAGATTCATTGCGAATTTTTTTATATTGTCCGTATAAATAGCCAACCTCTCTTCCGCCAACTCCAATATCTCCCGCGGGAACATCGGTATCATGTCCGATATGGCGATATAATTCTGTCATAAACGCTTGACAAAATGCCATGATTTCATTGTCGCTTTTTCCTTTCGGGTCAAAATCCGAGCCGCCTTTTCCTCCGCCCATTGGAAGCGAAGTTAAAGAATTTTTAAGAACTTGCTCTAATCCTAAAAATTTAATTATAGAAGCATTAACGCTTTTATGAAATCTAAGCCCACCTTTATAAGGACCGATAGCGGAACTATATTGAACGCGATAACCTTTATTAACTTGAATTTTATGATTATCATCAACCCAACATACTCTAAAAATTATAAGTCTTTCAGGTTCTATAAATCTTTCAAGAACTTTTTCTTTTTCAACTATAGGATTTTTTATAACATAAGGCTCTAAAGATTCCAATATTTCAAGAGCGGCATTTAGAAATTCTTTTTCTCCCTCATTTTTTTTACATAAATCGTCATAAACTTTTTTTACATATTCGCTTTTAAACATATTTTTCTCCTATTTTTTTAAAATTATTTAAATGTTTAATAATCGTTTTATTTTATCAATAGTTATAAAATGTTGCAATAGTTTTGTTTTAATTTTTTTGTATAATTTTGATTATATTTCGATTGAAACGCTTTTATTTGCAATATTAAATAAATAAAAAAGCTATTCTTAAAAATATAAAATATTGACAAATAAACATACATATATTAATATATCTATAAACTATAAAACAAATTTAAAATAAATATCATTATGAACAAAAAGAAAATAACTCTTCAATTAATTGCTCAAAAAGCTAATGTTTCAATAGCTACGGTTTCGAGAGTATTAAACGGAAACGAATGCGTAGACGAAAGAATAAAAAATAAAATTAACGAAATAATAAAATCGGACGGATATAACAGAAAAAAGAAAAATAAAAAAATCATTTCGGTTATTATACCCGATATAACAAATCCGTTTTTTGCAAATATTATACAAGGAATAGAAGTTACGGCTAATTTATACGGCTATCATATAGTTTTATCTCAATATAGAGAAAACAGAGATATATTAAATAAATATTTTAAAGAGATAGGAAATATAGGAATATCGGGATATATAATAATTCCGTCTATAGGAAATACGGAATATTTTAAAGACATAATAAAAAAATCAAACGCGCCAATAATATTTTTAGACAGAAAAGTCGACATAGAAAATACAAATTATGTAGGCAGTAATAACGAAGAAGGCGCTTATAATGCCACAAAATATTTAATAGATTTGGGACATAAAAAAATTGTTTATATGGCGGGAGCTAAAAATATAAGTTCTGAAAAAGAAAGATTTAGCGGTTTTATAATGGCTTTAAATGAAAACGATATAGATTTTGATATTAGAAAATATTATAAAACGGCGGATTTTGATTTTGACGAAAGTTATAAACAAATGAAAGAAATTATAAAATCAAATTTGGAATACACCGCCATATTTTCCGCATGCGATATTATGTGTTTTGGAATAAAAAAAGCCGCAGAAGAATGCGGATTATCTATACCTGAAGATATTTCTTTAGTAGGATATGACGATATTCCTTTTTCTTCGATAATAGGACTTACAACGGTATCGTCTCAAGTTTATGAAATGGGAAAAAACGCCGTTTTGGCTATTCTAAATATAATAACGGGAAGAGTTAAAGAAAATATTAATATAACTCTTCAGCCTAATATAGTTATAAGAAATTCCTGCAGAAAATTATAAATTAAAATGTAAAAATTATTGATTTTTTATGAAATTAATTATATAATAAAATGTTATCTTTTAAGCGAGGTATTTATTATGGAATTAAAAGACTATATAAGAAGTATTCAAGATTATCCTAAAGAAGGAATTTTATTTAGAGATATAACGACTTTATTAAAAGATAAGGACGCATTTAAGTTGGCTATAGATAAAATGGCGGAACAAGTTAAAAATAAAAAAGTAGATTTAATAGTAGGAGCTGAAAGCAGAGGATTTTTAATCGGTTCGGCTTTAGCTTATAAAATGAATTGCGGATTTATTCCCGTTAGAAAAAAAGGAAAATTGCCTTATAAAACTATTTCGGAAGAATACGCTTTAGAATATGGAACTGACACTTTATATATGCATGAAGACGCGATAAAAAAAGGCGATAATGTTTTAGTCGTTGACGATTTAATCGCTACGGGCGGAACGGCTTTAGCTATGATTAAAATGGTTGAAAAATTAGGCGGAAATGTAATAGGCTCTTCGTTTTTAATAGAACTTGAAGAATTAAACGGAAGAAAAGAGATAGAAAAATATCCGATAAATATTTTAATTAAATATTGATTATTCAATTAGCGATACGATAAAGATATGCTTGAACGCCCAATAGTCATAAGTCCTGTTGACCTATCTGAAAGTTTTAATTGTATTGATTGGCTTCTGTCTGTATCGTTTCCTACAGTCCAAGAATTTTTTTGAGGCTCAAAAAGTCCGACTTTAACTTCGCTTGAAGATTTTTCGCCTAAAAATATTTTTACATCATAATATGTAATAACTATTCCTTTATAACCTTTTACTATCTCTTCGCTGATTTTTAAAGGCGCTACAAGAGAAATATTTTTTATATTCTGTTCATTTATATTTTGAGAGCTATTTTTTCCCAATACATAATAAATTTTATCTCCGATTGTCACGCATAAAACCTCGTTGTCCGCTCCGAACTCTTTGATTTTTATTTTAGGAGGCTCTTCCTCTTTTTTAACTGCAGGTTTAGGTTCTTCTTTTTGCGGCGGAATTTCTATCGTTTTACATGAAAAAATAAACAAAACAGATATAACAATAAATATATTCCTAAACATATAATCTCCAAATCATATTAAAAACATTATTATAAATGTCGGAAATAAATTTAATTGTATTATAATTTTATTTAAAATTATGATTGATAAATTATATTTTATATATTATATTGTTATAATATTAAAAAAGTAGGAAAGAAAATGAAAAATATAATATATAGTTTTATTGTAATTATTTTAATTTCATGCGCAAGAGCAAATACCGATAATTATGGAACTATTCAAACTACGGCGGATAATTCTTTTGAAGAAGAAAGCCTATCCGAAAGAAAAACAGAATCTTTTAATAATTATAATAGTAAAAATGAAATTGAAGAGAATAACATAAAAGAAAGAAAATTAATTATAAGCGTTGATTTAAGCGTTAATTCAAAAGATATTGAAAAATCTTATAAATTGATAGAAGAGAAAGTAAAAGAATATAAAGGCTATTTTGAAAATATTGACAGTTATAAATATAGATATTTTATAGCTTTAAGAATTCCAAAAGATAATTTATATAATTTTTTAGAATTTATCGAAAATAATCAAAATGTTCAAAATAAAAATATTAACACGGAAGATATAACTGAAAATTATTATGACATTGAAAACAGAATAAAAAATAGAGAAGCGCTTTTAGACAAATTTAGAAGTTATTTGAAAGAAGCAAAAAATATAGAAGAAATATTAAGCGTAGAGGATAGAATAAATAATTTAACTTATGAAATAGAAAGAATGAAAGGAAATTTTGAAAATCTTACAAGCCTTATAGAATATTCTAAAGTAAATATAACGATAAAAAATCCCGAAGCTATGCAAAGAAATGTAAATTTTTATGATAAATTTTTATATACAATTAATTTTTTGAAATACTTTTTTTCAAGTATAATATTTTTCTTAATAGGATTTGTCGCCATAGCTATTCCTATAGTTTTACTTCTTGCTTTATTTTATTATATAGCTTTTGGAAAAATAGGATTGATAAAAAAGCTTTATAAGAAAATAAAATAATATTTTTTATATTATATTTGTCTTCATTAAATTAAATTTTATAACTCTTTAATCCGAAATTTAATATATAATGAGGGCGAAAATGACCGAACAAAAATATTATTATAAATCCACAACTAAAAAAGAATTTAATTGCGTAAAAGACGATGAAAAATTAATTGAAACTTTATCCGATAAAGGATATACGGTTTATTCGGTTAGGCAAAAAACTAATCAATTAATACCTTATCATGAACATCCAACGGAAGAGATGGTGATAGTTCTCACGGGAAAAGTTAGATATACGGTTGAAGAGGAAATTGTGGATGTGGAAGAAGGCGATATTATAAGAGTAAAACCTCATTCTGTTCATTCTATGGTTGGAATGGCTAAAGAAGGAATTTCTAATTTATTATTAGTATTTATTTAAATAATTCTTCGCTATTTTCATTATCAATTTTTTCTTTAGGCTCTTCATAATATGCAATTAAATTATCAGAATTATTTTCTGTATTATAACATAATTTATAAAAGTCGCAAAAATCGCAATGTTTTCCTAATTTTCTTTCAAAAGTTTTATCGTATCTTATATCGTTAACTATCTCGTCAAACCATTCGCCATAATATTTAATAGACTTTTGATTAAATTCAATAGTATCAAATTTATCGTCTTCAAAATGATAATATGAAGCGCTTGTAACATTCGGTTTCAAACTGTTTAAAAGATTTGCGTAAAATTTAAGTTGAACGGTTTTCCTTTCTCTATCTTCGTTATCTTCTCCGACATCGTAATATTTATTAGTTTTATAATCTACAATTTGCAAAGTTCCGTCTGCAGATAAATCTATTCTGTCGACTCTGCCAAAAAAAACATAATCTTTAAATATATTTTCCATATAATGTTCTATCAAATAAGGAACTTTCTGCCCGAATGAATTATAGAAATTGGAAAGCATATATAATCCTTTTTCTCCTAATTCTTTTTCTTCTTCTCTCGTTTTAAAAAACGATCTTATTCCGCTTCTTCTCCATCCTTCTCTAAATATATTATAAAGATTTTCTATAGTTCTCTCTTCCGCTCTCTTTTGATAGAATTCTCTGCAAGCTAAATGAATAACATTTCCAAATATAAAATATTTATTGATTTTTCTTTTTTGTTTCGTATAAAGTTTTTCTATATAGATATATCTGTATTTTTTAGGGCAAAGCAAATAAGTTCCGATACTGTATTCGCTGAATCTCTGTAATTTTTTAGCGTCCATAAAATTTATTATTGTTTAGTATATTTATTTAATAAAGCTTGAATATCCGTATCCGAAGCGATATCTACAGGTTTCTTTTCGTCTAAATTTTTAATATTTGCATTCGCTTTATTATTAATAAGCATCTCAACCGCTTTATAACTATCGGATGCAGCCGCAAAATGTAAAGCTGTCCAACCGTCATCATCTTGAGCGTTGATATAAGCTCCAAATTTCAAAATTAAATTCATAACGGAAACTCGATTATTCATAGCAGCCCACATTAAAGGAGTAGTTCCCGTATTATCAACGGCGTTCACAATATCTTTAGTATTTTTAGCGGAATAAGATTCTAAAATTGCCAAAACTGTTTTAGTCCAACCTCTTGCAGAAGCAATATGTATAGCCATAGCGCCGTCTACATTATCTTTTGCAAGAATATTAGCGCCGAAATTAAGAAGAATCGTAACTATTTCAGAATATCCGTAATATGAAGCAAGCAATAAAGGAGTTTCGCCGTCTGCATACCATTTTTTGCCGTCATTTTCAAGTATAGCGCCATTTGGAAGAATAGGATTAATATTTATTTTTTTATTTAATAATAATTCTCTCACTATATCTCTTTTGTTAAATTGAACCGCTCTATGCAATGCGCTCCAATTATATTCGTCCGTTATATTTATATCGATTCCATTTCTTATAAACTCTCTTACTTTTTTTATATCTCCGCTTTCAATGGCAGAAAAAAATGCAGTTTTATTATTTCTATCCGTATTTTGAGAATATGAAATAAACGAAATCGAAAATAAAATAATTAAAGTCTTTATTATATTATTTATATTTAACATAAAAAAAATTTAATCCTTATCAATATTATCTTCTTTTTTGTCGTCTTTATCATTTTCGTTTTTATTTTTATTATTAACTATTCTACTTATAATAGCGTATATGCATAAAAGTATAAAACCTATTATTAGTAATTTATTCGTAAGGGACATTTTTATCTCCAAATATTTTAATATAATAATTTATGATATATTATAATTAAATTAATTTCAATTTTATATTTTATAGATTTAATCGTTATAGAATTATTTACTTTAATAAAAAATAAAAAAATTGGGAAATAAAAAATATTTACTTCCCAATTATAATCAATATTTTTGTTACTATGTTACCAATTATCTATAGGGTCATCTTCTTCTCTATAAGTTTCTAAATACATATCCGTTTTAGCCACTAAATTATCGAAATAGATATAATATTTACCATAAGAATCTCTAGGGTCAACTTTAATAAATATGCCCATAAAACTGATTCCCTGCTCTACCTGTCCTCTAAAATCTTCCTGTTTAACATTAGCAGGCACTTGAACCGATACATTTTTCCAACCTACAAAGTTAAGAGGAACATTTCCTATAGATTGAGGTTTTCCATTTATATCGTAAATATAGAAACTCATCATATTATTATGATTTCTTCCCGCAACCCAAACGCTTATCTCTTTAGTATAGCCAGGAATTTTCACAGGTCTTGGCGGCGTAATAGAAAAATAAGGATAACCCGTTCTAAAATATTCAACTTTAGCTCCGAGTATATATTTATTCTCTTCTTCCCCTTCAGCAACTACATCTGAAGGTCCGCCTTCTCTACGAATAATACTTACCAAACCGTAATCTCTTGGCATAGCTCCTTGCCATGTATTGGCAAATTCAAAATTGTCTATCAAGAAATTAGTCATAGATTCGGTAACGAAATTATTACCCTCTTCTCCGTCAGTTTGTTCAGCCGCATCTTGCGCAAATAACAAGAATGCAACAGTTAAAATCAACATTATTATCGAAATACTTAATCTTTTCATTTTATATTTTCTCCTTAAAAATTAATCTTATTGTTGCTCTTCTGTATTTTCTTCTGAACCTTCGCCAACCACTCTAGCTCCGCCTTCGGTATATTGTTCCGAAGAACTTCCGCCTACTTCTTGTCCGAGCGTAGTTTCAATATCAGAACCGTCATAAGATTCTCTAAATGTGTCGGTAACCGTTTGGAAATAATCCAATAACACAACGAAATTATCCGCTCTTTCTTCAGGCGATGCCCAAAAACGGAAATTTAAGAATCTTAAACCTTTAGCCCTTGGAACATAAGGCTCTGATTGAGGTATGAAAGACGGAACAGCCGTGCTTAAATTCCTCCAGCCTATATACTTCAAAGAACCTAAAGGCAAAGTATGGGTATAACCTCTATAGTCCGAGAAGAGCATCTCAATCGAATAATTATAATTTCCTCCCCATACCCATACATCTAAAGTTTGAGCTTTACCAGGTATAATCTTTTGAACAGTAGGAACTAAATCAAAAAAGTTGTAAGACCTTCTGAAAAAAGAAACGCTTACCGATAAAGAATTGGTGGAATTATATCCCTGATTACCCATACCGTAAGGCTTTGTTGCAAATAATCTCATATTCGGATATTTCATTACAACACCGTTTTCATTTGTTCTTTCGCCCGTAAACATAAATCTACTTGCATTTGATATTGGCTGCCATTCGTCTAATGTTTCAAAATTATAAAGTAATCTTGTTTCCATATAGACGCTGATATTTTGCCCATAAACAGCAAACGAATTTATGCATATGAACAAGCAAACAATTACGAGGTAGCGAAAATTATCTCGCATACTTCTATAAAACTTCATAGCGCACACTCCTTAATATTTATAGTTAAGCAATTATATACAATAACTTGCTAATAATTATATTATAATAAAAAAAATTTGTCAACTAAAAATATAAAAAAATTTATATTTATTTTTCACTTTTTCATATTATATATGTCCTACTATAGGAAGCCCTATCATATAATAAAAAGCCATATTTGTCAACATACCTATAACACTTCCCAAAACTATTCCGCATATAACATCCAAAGGATAATGAAGTCCAACATAAACTCTGCTAAAAGCTATTAACGAAGCTATAGTATAGAATAAAATTGCAGAACCAAAACTATAACTTCCAACAGAAAAAGATATTGCAAAACCAACCATAGTATGTCCCGAAGGAAAAGAATGTTTATCGGGAGGATACATTATAGGAATTTTATCATGCTTTTTATAAGGGCGCATTCTACTAAAAAAACTTTTTATATACAAAAAAACAAATATACAAATAAATACCGCGGCGGCAGCTCTCGCAAAATATAAAATGGCGTATTTTATTCTAAACATATAAAGCGAAAAATATAAGAAAGCCCATACATAACCGTCACCGAGTCTGCTCATAAGTTTCATAAAACTTTTAAAATATCCTCTTCTATTATCTTTGAAAATTTTTAAAAATAATTTGTCGTCTATTTGAGACATAAATTTAATAATAGATAAATTATTAATATAATTCATTCTCTTTTGTCTTCTCTTTCTTTTAAGAAGTTTTTTTATTTTCTTTCTTCTTTTTTTCTTTATATTTTCAATCATAATATAATCGATTATTTTTTATTAATATAATTAATTTAAAATGTTAACATTAAAAAAAAATAAATCAATCGCAAAAAATAAATTCTATATTTAATTTATATCTCTTTTATTTATAATTAAACCGTATCCGCTTAATTCAATTTCAATTTTATTATTTAATATTATTAAAAAATTTTTATCTCTTCTCTCTATATAATTTATTTTTGATAAAGGATATTCTCTATCTATAGTATTAACCATATTTTTATGAATGCAACTTCTTGGAATAGTTAAATTTGTATCGTTTGCTTTAACGCTTTTCCATAATCCCGTTTCGTAAAAAATAAAGTCAAATCCCGATTTTATTTTCACTTCATAGCCTTCGCCATTTTTATGCAAATTAACGCTTTCGATTTTATCGCCAGGAAAATTTATATTTATAAAATTTTTCGCTCTTAAAGGTAAAGAGTTTTCGGTTATATTTTGAGAATATAATAAAATAGAAGTTAAAATAAAAATCAATATTTTTTTCATTAAAAATTAAAATCCTAAATATAAAATATATTATAATATTCGTATTTTATACGCTTTATTTTATAATTTTTTATATAAAGAAATTAAGAATATTTTTATAAAATCAATTTTTAATCAAATGAGATTTTATAGTTTATTTATTTCGTCTGTAGTTAAACCTATAGCTTTGCTTATTGAAGCATTATCGATATTCATTTGTTTTAGTTTTTTAGTTATATAATAAATATTTTCTTTGACATACTTAAAAATTTAAATCAATAAATTTTTCAAAATATTTTGACTATCTTCTTTATACCAAAAGAAAACTTATAAAATAGTCGTTTAAAACTATAAAATATTTTTTAATAATAAGAATATTATAACAAAATAATTTTATTTGTCAAAGTTATTAATTTAAAATAAAAATTGTTAAAATTAAAAAGTTAATATATAAATTTTTTAAAAATATTGTATAGTAATAAATATAACATTATAAGGAGTTTGTATGCAAAAGTTTGATATTTGCGTTATTGGAATAGGAACTGTCGGAGCTTTCGCAGGTTATTATTTGGCTAAAAAAGGACTTAAAACCGCTTTGGTAGATATTTATTCTCCTCCGCATGATAAAGGCTCTTATCATGGAGATACGAGAATTTTTAGAATAGCGTATGGCGAAGGCGAAAAATATATTCCTATGTTAAAAAGAGCTTTTGATTTATGGGGAGAATTTGAAAAAGAAACCGATACAAAATTATTTGAAAGATGCGGCGTTATTAATATAGGGCATAAAAATTCGGATTTTATGATTAATATTATAAAAAGCGTTAATGATTATAAACTTGATTGCGAAATTATTGATAAAAAAGAAATAGAAGAAAGATATAAATTTTTTGTTCCAAATGATTTTATAGGAGTTTACGAAAAAAATACGGGATATGTTTATAGCGATAAATCAATAATAACGGCGTCTAACGAGGCTAAAAAATTAGGCGCTAAAGAATATTATAACGAAGAGATAACGGAAATTAAGAAAAATGATAATTCTTATTTAATAATATCTAAAAATTACGAGTTTGAAACAAAAAATATAGTATTAAGCGCGGGAACATATTCGGATGAAATTTTAAATCTGCTTTTAAAAATAATGCCTCTTCCTTGTATACCTATTTTTAAGAAAAGAAAAATTTTCTCTTGGTGGAAAAGCGAAGAATATATTTACGGAAAGTTGCCAGCCTTTACTTTTGAAATAGACGGCGACCATTATTACGGTTTTCCAAATGCGGGAGACGGATTTAAAATAGGCAAAAATTTAAGCGGACAATATTATAATAAAAGAGAGGAGAGAGTGCCTTTCGGAGAATTAGAAGAAGATAAAAACGAAATAGGAGAGCATGCCAGAAAATTTATGCCTTATATTGGAGATTTTATAGAAGGAAAATCATGCAGTTATCCTATGAGTTTAGACGAAGATTTTATAATAGATTTTCTAAATAAAGATATATTATTTTTTGGCGGATTAAGTCATGGTTTTAAGTTTGCCACAGTTTTAGGCGAATTAGCAATGAAAGCGTTTATAGAAAAAGATTTTAAATTAGACGATAATTTTACTTTAAAAAGATTTAATTAATTATTTCAAATTATTTAATATTATTTTATATAATAAAAAATAACGCCCGCATATTAATAAAATATGAGAGCGTTATTATATTTTATTCTATAATTTTACTTATAGAACGGGACTTTCATGCATAGCTTTTAGTCGAGTCCATCTTCTGTCGACTTCTTTTTGGAAAGCTCCGAGTATATCGGGATATTTCAAAAGATGCTTCGTTTTGCCCATCATTTCAAGCCATTTTTCTACAGGTAATTTTTTATCGTCCGCTATCATATTGGTAATTGTCGTTACTCCATGTTCCACTTCGTATAATGGAAAGAAGCAAGTGTCAACCGCAGCTTTAATAACATCTTTACCCATATCGTCAGGCGATTTCCAATTTAAAGGGCATGCTATTAAAATTTTGACGAAAGCCGTTCCATGATTATTCGCATACCATTGAGCTTTAGCCGCTTTTTTAACCAAATCCATTGGATAAGATTCGCAACCTGTAGCAACATAAGGTATATGACAACCCGCAAATATTTGAGCCACATCTTTATGATTAAATTGTTTTCCAACTTCCGCTTTGCCGACATTTGAAGTTGAAGTTCTATGTCCTAAAGGAGTAGAGAACGACAACTGATTGCCCGTATTCATATAGCCTTCGTTATCGTATTCTAATATTATCATTTTATGGTTTCTAACCGCAGCTCCAATCGAAGGTCCCATACCTATATCATGTCCGCCATCTCCCGTAACCATTATAAATGTAGGGTCCTCAGGTCCGTCTATCTCGCCTCTTCTCTTTCTTTCATGATACATTTCAACAATGCCAGAAAGAGTGGCAGCGCCGTTTTGGAATAGGTTATGAACATAAGTCGTCCTGTAAGAACTATAAGGATAACCCGTAGTTACAACCATCGAACAACCCGTATGAACTAAAAGCACAACCGAACCTTCAATTCCTTTCATAAAAGTGTTTATGCCAGAGAATATACCGCAACCGTTACAAGCGCCATGTCCTTGAGCGTATCGATAAGCCTTGCCCGTTAACTCTCTTAAAGGAGGAACTTTAACATCAAGTTTTTTAGTTTGCTCGTTCATTGTCACGGTTATTCCAGATTTTTGACTTTCTATTGTCAACGGTTCATGAATAGGTTTCATTTCAACGCCCGCATGTCCCATATACTGTTCCAAATAATCATGTTTATGAACTGTTCCAGGTTTTGCCAACTCGTCTATTCCCGCTTGGAATAATTTTTTAGCGCTGTCTAAAGGGAATTCCGTTCCGCCAAGTCCGTAAGTTCTGCTTATAACAACTGTTTTATTCGTAGCGTCATTTTTCAAAGCCGCTCTTATTTCGGTAGACATATTTCCGCCCATACCAGAATAAGTGTCTTGTCTATCGCCTACAACCACAACTTTAACATTTGCCAATAATTTTTGAAGTTCTTTTTCAGGGAAAGGACGAATTTGAGATATCGCAAAAGTTCCTATTTTTAGTTTAGGATTTTCTTTCGTCATCTCATCAACCGCCAAAGTAGCCGTTTCATAAGCGCTTCCGCAAACCATTAAAGCTACATCTACATTATCCATTTTATAAGTTTCAATCGGCGAATATTTTCTTCCCGATAATTGAGCGAACTCTTCAAATACATCGAGTATTATTGGACGAGAGTCTTCTAACGCTTGAGATAATTGTAATTTGTTTCCCGTTAATTCGTCTTCATTCATGTAAGGTCCGATTGTAACGGGATGTTTAGAAGGTTCTACGGATGTAACTTCTGGAATATATTTTCCTAAAAAGTTTTGAACATCGCTATCGTTTTTAAATAATTGAACTTTTTTCTTCTGGTGAGAAGTAAAAAATCCGTCCGAAGAAACTATTATTGGAAGTTTAGCTCTTTCGGCAATTTTCAAAGCCAAAATATTAAAATCGTAAACCATTTGAGTAGTATGAGCCATTATTATTATCCAACCCGTATTAAGCGCCATCATTATATCCGATTGGTCGCATTTAATATCCAAAGGTCCTGAAACCGTTCTATTTACAACATTTAATACCATTGGAAATCTTGTGCCTGATTGAACGGGAAGTTGTTCCATAGCGAATAGGAGTCCGTTTGCGCTTGTAGCGTTGAATACTCGTCCTCCAGCCGTGGTAGCTCCAAAACATATTCCTGCAGCTCCATGCTCTCCGTCTCCTGGTATCATACATACTTCATGTCTTCCGTTAGCCTTCATTTCGTCTAAATATTCGGCTATTTGAGTGGAAGGCGTTATTGGATAATAACCCATTACATGATAATTGATTTGAGCGGCCGCTATGGCTGCAAGCTCGTTACCACTTTCAAGTATATTTTCTTGTTCAGCAAGTTTGTATTTATTAGCCATTTATACGCTCCTTATTTATTTTTCTTATAACGACTGTAGGTTAATTTATCTACATCGAAATTTACTTCTAATTCGATTCTTAAAGCCTGCTGGTCTTTCTCCAAAGGTTTAGGAGCATAAGGACCTTTAGGACAAGCTCTAACGCATTTTAAACAACCTTTACAGTATTGATAATCTATGCCCATCATATTCATAGCGGTAACTTCTGGTTTTTTTCTGTCTGGACCTCTTTCCCATACTATGCATAAATCTGGACATACCGCTTCGCATTGAGCGCAGTCTATACAATTTGCAGGATTGAATACGGGAATTTTACCCGTTCTCGTAACTTGCAAATCTTTTAAAGTGCTGTTTCCTGCCGCGCTTATATAACCGCCCGTTAGCTGATTATTTTTGCCGTAAACGGGTTCTGGTTTTTTGTAAGGAATATAAGGGTATTTATCTTCGGGAGCGAATACTTCCTCTACGGAATCATCGTATCCTCTTCTAAACGCCTCTATATTCGGCTCTACCAATTCGGGCTTTTTTCCGTCAAACTGTTTTCTAATTTGCTTTTCAAACAGTTCTTTTTCTATAAACGGAAGCTGCTTAATCATAGCGCCCATAATGATGGTGTTGGCGGCTTGCGAAGGAAGATGCAAATCGCCCGCAATTTTAATAGCGTCCACACAAACTACTTTTCCGCCATGAAGTTTAGCGAAATCTCTCGCTTCTTTTGGAGACATATTGGTATTAAAAATAACGATAGCGTCATCTTTAACGCCCATTAATGTCATTGGGTTTTTCAAAAGATTCATATGGAAAACCGCTACAACATGTGGTTCTTCAACGGTAGAATTAACTCTAACCGAAGTTTCCGAATCGGCAAATCTAACGAAAGATTTAACGGGAGAACCTTTCTTTTCGGAACCATAACTTGAGAATGCGGCGCCGTTATAACCTTGTGATAAAACGCCTACATCGGCAAGCATTTTACCCGCGCTATTTGCACCCATTCCGCCTATACTTTCGAGACGAATCTCGAAAAAGCCTAAATCATTGACTTTTGGAAGTTTCACAACTTTTCTCCTTTTGTTATAAAAATGAGATTTTTAAATTAATATCGATACAACAATATCAATCTGTAATATTTTACTACAAAAAAAATAAAAGTCAAATTAATTACAATCTTATATATTATTATATATTGATATAATAATATATTATTTAAGGCATTTTTATTAAACAAAAAAAAGAATATCTCAATTTACAATTTACTTATTATTTGAATTACTAGATAAAATCATAAAAACCGTTGATAAAATAATTAAAATAGAACCTATTATAATATTTATAGTTAGTTTTTCGTTATATATTAAAGCGGAAACTATAACGGTTGTCGTAGGCTCGAACATATTTAATATTGAAGCCAAAGAAGAACCTAATTGTTTAACTCCATATAATAAAAGTCCTAAAGAAAATATTGTGCATAAAATTGATATTGCGGTAAAATTGTAGAAAACAAAAATATTATTTAATAATTGCAAACTATTAGTTAATATTCCCGCTATAAAAAATACTACCGATACGATTAAAGACATATAAAATAGAGAAACCATAGTATCCAAACTTGCAAAAGAAGATTTTTTATTTGCGATTATATATACTCCGTAAGTAATCGTTGTAAGCAAAGCGTATATAATTCCCTTAAAAGATTCTATTGCCGCTATTTTAGTTAAAAGAAATATTCCAATAATAGAAGATAAAGCGGACAAGATTTTTAATAAATTAATTTTTTCTTTATAAATTAAAGTCATTAAAATTAAAACGACAACAGGATAACCAAAATGAATCATATTCATAAGCCCAGCCGAAATATATAATAAAGATTGAGATAAAAGATAAAAAGTTAAACCAAGTCCGATAACGCTAAATATAAATAATTCTATAAACTGTTTTTTATTTATTTTAAAACTCTTTTTTCTTATAATTATAATGATAAATAAAGCAATCGAAGTAAATAAATATCTGTAGAAAACTATTGATATTGAAGAATAATTATAAGGAATAATATTTTTTACAAATATTGGCAGAAAACCGTAAACTATAGAGCCTATTATAACTAATAATATATTAAACATTTTTATCTTTCTTTTAATTAATTAGTTTAATTATTGTATTTATATTCGTTTATAAAAATCAAACAAATTTTATAATTTACTTTTTACAATTTAATTTATTATAAAGTAAATATATTTAATAGAAACAAATAAAAAAGACGACACATTTTAATGCATCGTCTTCTCAATTCGTATTACTTAATTATTAGATTTTATTAACATAAACCTTTTGTCCGTATGGAAGATTTAATATAATTTGATTTCCGCTTATATCAAGGCTAAATGTCATCCATGAACCTTTAACAGTAAATGTTCCATTAACGCTTTTTCCTACTTCCCATTTAGCTTCTCTTCCGCTGTCTACATATACTTTATAGAGCGTAACATTATCGCCGTCTAATACAGCTTTATGTTTGTAAAAACCTTCTCCTTTTCCATCGTTATATTTATTAGAACTTATATAACTGCCAGCGTATTTAGAAAAAGTTCCTTCCGTTGGTTTAGGCTCTTCAGGCGTTACAACTTCTTCTTCAGAAGAACCTTCAGAAAATGAAGGCTCTGTTACTTTTTTCTTACAAGCTACTGATAATAACGCTATTGTCATTATAATAGCAAATAGACATAAAATACCTTTGTTTTTAATCATAATAACCCTCCTCGTTGGATTTAATCCAAACATTTTTTTATTTATTTTCTATACTTAAGATAATAA
>OLHA01000797.1_pt1 | contig 17973 bp, 24 predicted proteins | sample 1605961 | NCBI WGS metagenome assembly OLHA01 (sample SAMN03283288) | human gut metagenome | biome: human-associated habitat; material: feces | host: Homo sapiens | place: Peru | collected 2012
CCTGCTTGTAAGGCAGATGCTCTAACCAACTGAGCTAATCGCCCATAATATTTTTCCTGTTGACGCTATTAAATATAACATTTATTACTTTTGATGTCAATACAAATTATGAGATTTTTTAAATATATTTTATTTTTTTTCTATTTCTTCCATTTTTTCCTCAATCCAAAGGCCTAAATTTTGCTTTAATGGTTCGAATCCTGTTCCTTTTTCTTCTATTCCCCTTCTCTTTGCAGATTTGCCTATTTTTTTTATTGAAAGTTTAACTTGTAATTTATTTTCATCAATTGATAAAACTTTTACATTTAATAAATCACCTATTTTAAATATCTTATTTAAATCTTCGATATACTTATTTGACACTTCAGATATATGTATCATTCCAGTATAGTTATCTTCCAAACTTACAAAAACGCCATATTTTGTAACTCCAGTTATTTGTCCCTCAACAACTTTTCCAACCTTTATATTGCTCATTTTTTTCACCACGTTTTAAGTATATCATATTTTTTTGTTTTCTTACAACCATTTTAGGCATTCTAAATTTATGATATTTTCTTGAATGTATTTAATAATTTTTTCTATATCTTTTATTTTTTTTATATATTTTTCTAAATCGTTTTCTTTTTCTTCATTTAATAATATACTAATCATTTTTTCGATTATTTCTGATGGAAAAATTATTAATGATAAAAATATTTTTTTGTCCTTTTCTAATTTTAAATTGTTTTTTATTTGTTCTAATTCTTCATAATCTATCTTATTATCGTAAATTTTATATTTAAAATAATTAGCTTGGTCATATAATTTTGAGGTTTTTATGTAATTAAATGGGTTTGAATAGTTAATATAACTGTAATTATTTTCTTCTATTATATGTCCTAAATAGTTCATATCCTCATTTGAATAATTTGTATTTGCTAATAGCTGAATAGCATTTTCTGCTAAACCAATATAATAATTTGCGTATTTCATGATTAATGGGAATTCTTTATTATATTCCATTATCATTCTTTCGAAACTATCAACTTTTTTCGTCCATTCTTCATATATGTTATATACTTTTAATAATTCATTTGTAACATTAATTGTTCCGGCTAATATATCGTTATAATTTAATTCAATATTTTCAGCCTCATTAACCATTAATAACGCTAGTTTTTCGTTTTTATAATCAATTGTATATTTACCTTTATCATTCATTAAAAATGTTTGTGTGTGCTTATTTTTGACATATAGTTCATTTGTAAGTTTTACAAGTTCACTTATATTTGTTTCATCCTTATTTTTAATAACTTTTATATAAATTTTTTTGTCATTTATAAAAAAATATTTTTTTGTTCCATCAACATAAATTTTATTAATTTTGATATTATAATTTGTTTCAATTTGATTTTTAATACATATCACCTAAACTTATTTTAATATATTAATACTTTATTATATTCTTTTTTTAATTTTATATGATTAGCAAAGTTATATGATTAACATATTATTTTATGTTTTACTACAAAAATTTAGTTTTTAAATGATAAAAAAGGAACTTAGGCATTATGCTAAATTCCTTTAATTATAAGTTATGTATCTATTTTTAAACATGATATCATTGTTTTATAATACTAATTTAAGCTGCTAATTTCATTGTTTGTACAGGTTCTTGCTCTAGTATCGGATTTACAAGTGTTTGTTTCATATCTTCATTGCTGATATTTTGTGCCTCATTTTGAACAGTTTTCTTATTATTTGACATTTCATTTAATAATTCCATAAATTCTTCATATGATGCATTATATGCAATTTCAGTTATTTTATTAGATATAACACTAGTAACTATACTAGCTAATTTTTTTGCCATTTCTTGTTTTTCAGTTTCAGACATTGATATTGGAGCTAGCTCAGTATTTGGATTTGATTGTTCTAATTCCATAGTACTTGTTTCATTATTATTTGTGATAGGTTTTATAGAAGATTCAATGTTGTTGTTTATTGTTTCTTGTTTGGCTTCTACCCTTGGTTCAAATGATAATGGAGCTGGAACAGGTTGTTCTGGCATGATATTTGTATTTGTAGGAATATTTTGTTCAGTTTTAATTGGTTCTATTACTGGAACTGTATTTTGAACTGGTGCTGATGCAAATAATCCCTCATTTACTCCTGTTGGTTCAGTTGCTAAAACTTCTTGTGGAGTTGCAATTGGCTCAGTCACAGGAACCACAACTTCTGGTGTTTTTGCTTTAGGTTCTACCGGATTTGGTATTGACTTAGCCATTTCAGTTATTGAATTTTTTATTGGTTCTGACACTTCATTAACTGTTGATAAGTCACCCAAGTTATTAGGAATTTCAACGTCAACAGTTGGTGATACTATAGATTCATTTACTATTGGAGTTGGAATTGCTGAAGCTGGTTGTCCACTCATTGGTTCTTGAATTGATACAGTTTGATTTGGATTTGCTCCTAAAACTTTTTCTGCAACTTGTGCTAAACTTTCTTTTTCTTCAGGTATAAAAGCAGTTTGTTTTGATAGCGGTGCAATTCCTGTGGCAGGATTTGGTGTAATTGTTGGTGTACCTATACCAATTATCCTTTTATTTGCATCATATTCTATTGTTGATACAACTATACCTTTTTCTAAATTTTCAATCTCGCTTATCATTATTTTCACCTAACTTTCAACTATTTGTTTCATTGCTTCTTTTACTTTTTGCCATACCTGGTCGTCTTTTATTCCAACTAAACTATAAACACCTGGTTCATTTTCTATGAATTCTGATATATAAATCTTACTCATTCCTTCGCCAGCTGACTCACCTTTTGATAAAATAACAAATCTCTTATTAATGTCATTTATTTTAAATGCGTTAACTAGGTCAACTTCTTCCATAGTTCCATCCATATTTTTTATTGAAATTTTGCTCATACCATTTTCCTCTCTATCCTCATGTAATTTTACCATACAATAAAAAAAATATCAATTCATTTGATATTATTTGCTATTTTTTTCACTTATTTTTTCCAATATAAAATATCTACAGTCATATGCACAATTTTCGCTAATGTATTTTTTAATATTTTCAAAATCATTTATTTTATTTAAGTCTTTATTTTCCTTTTTATTAAATCCTTTTAATCTTAATTTAGAGTATGCAATGTCTCCCACAATATAATCATAATTTTCAAAATAATTTGTATATCTTGATAAAAAAGTTTCTTTATCGAATGCATCTCTATAATTTTCTTTTAGTTTATATAAATTGCCTTCTACTTCGATTTCCATACTAATTCACCTTGCAATTTATTATATCATTTTAATTTAAATGAGTAAAGTTTATTTTATTTTTATGTTCTTGCACTAATCATTCCACCATAATAATCAGGAATTTTTCCTTGTATTATTTTTGTACTGATTGGTATTTGCTTGTTTATGCTTGTATTTTCAGATGTGAACGGCAAAATTATTTGAACATTTATGTTTATTTCTAAAAGTAGTTCAACTAAAGAGTTATTTATTCCATATTCCTTTATGTTTGTTAAAATATTATTCGTAGAACTGCTTAATATTTCAATTTTAAATGGTATTTTTGGTCCAATTCCAATTAATATCGGTTTTTCATTTATGACATTAAATGGTATTTGATAAATCATGTTTTTTGAATCAAATATTGTATTTTTTGATTCACTATTGACTCTAAAGTCACCATTGTTTTTTATATTCTTTATGTTTTTGATCATGCTATTATTTACGTCATATAGTACCTTGTTTGATTTATTATTATCAAATGTTACTCCAATTATTTCATCATTGCTATTCTTCTCTATTTTTAACATTTCGTTTAGTTCTTGATTTAATATACTTTCTTTCAATGATTCATTTATTATTATAGTCGATATTTCTATTGATTTACTTTTGGCATATTCTATTAAAATATTTTTACTTTTTTCTGTAAATGATTTGATTAATATATATGTTAAAACTAGTATTGCCGCAAGTATTATAACTAGCTTATCTTCTTTTTTTATTTGTTCTGTTTTTCGTAATTTCATTTTTTGCATAATCATATTAAAGTATATAAAAAAAGAAGTCAATAATGCTTCTTAATTATATTATGTTCCATTCTAATACAGAATTTAATATTAAAAATATTGTAGCTAATAATATTAAAATAATTAGAACAATACCTATTTTTGCGAGTATACTACTCTTTTTCTCACTTTTTTCTAAATCTTCAAAGCCTTCAAAATCAGTTTTGTTGAATGAAAGAGAATTCGTATAGAATGATTTATCTATACTGCTAATTTTTGGTGCATCAGGATCTTTTTCTTCATCTGATTCATTTTCATGATTTGATGATTTTAATTGGTATTGTTGTTTTATTTTTTCTTTTTCTAATATTAAGTCTTGTGTAAGATCATTTGCTGGTTCTTTTATTGAATCTAGTTCTCTTGTCATATCTAAAAGTACATCTTTTATATTACTTTCATTTGTTTCGTTTTCATCTATTGGAGCCATTACAATTGTATTTTCATTATCGCCCATTAATTCTTTGAATAGATCTGTTGTGTTATCTTTTACGGTATTTGTTTGTGTTTCTTCTTTTGTTGATGTACCATTTTGAATATCTTTAATAAGATTAACTATTGTTTTTTCTTGTGTATTTAATTCATCAATTGGTGATGTGAATTCTTCAGTTTCTGATAATTTATCTTTTTCTTCTTGTTCTTCTCTTATTCTAATATTTTTAAGAATATCATATCCAGTGTTATTTAATTTTCTATGTCTCTCTTCTTCGTAATTTGTTTCTTTCTTTTCGCGAGCTTGTTCTAAAACGGAATTTATATCATAAGTTCTTTGTTCTTGTCTTTCGATAATTTTTTCCTCAGGCTCTGGAATATCAAGAGATATTTTTTTTCTTTTTTGTTCTTCTTCGTTATTTAGTGAATTTAAATATTTTTTTATTTTTTCTATATCTATTTCCTTTGGTGCATCCGAAATAACACTAACGTTATTGTTAGTTTTTATTCTAGATAAATCGCTCATATCTGTAGAATTATAAATATCTTGATTCCTTTTTGTTCTACTTAAGCTACCTAGTTCTGAATTTTCATATCTATCCATTCTTGAACTCATATTATTCACCAGTATAATAATATCATAAAATAGTATTAAATTCAATAAATCTTACTTTACACTTCTATAGATTTTTTTAATTTTTTAATATATAATTTATGTTGGAGGATTAATATGGAAAAAATTAAAGTAAATGAAACTTGCATCGGATGCGGTTTATGTGTTAGTCAAAAAGAAGAATATTTTGAATTTAACGATGAAGGGTTAAGTCAAGCTAAAGATGTTGAAGTTAAACCTGAAGACAAAAAAGAACTTTTAAATATTGTTGAAAGTTGCCCAGTTGGCGCAATCGTTATTGAAGAAGAAAAAGAAGCTTAATTATTTAAAGCTTCTTTTATTTTATATTTACATAATTATATAGTTGTTTTACTTCTTTTGTTGTAAGAGGTCTATACTCACCTATTTTCATCCCTTCTAAATCAAAGAATGCATATGAGCTTCTTTTTAATTTTAATACTTTATGTCCAAGCGCAGCAAACATATTTTTAACTTGGTGGTTTCTACCTTCTGTTATTGTTAATTCAACATATGATTTGTTGTTTTTTTTATCTACTTTTTTTAATTTAGCTCTTGCTTTTTTAGTTTTAACTCCATCTAGTTCGATTCCCTCTTCAAGTTCATGAATTTCTTTTCCTGTAACAATTCCGCTTACTTTAGCTATATATGTTTTTTCAACAAAACCTTTTGGATGAATTAATTTGTTAGTTAATTCGCCATCGTTAGTTAATAGTAGTAATCCTGTAGTATCATAGTCAAGTCTTCCGACTGGAAAGATTTTTTCGTCAGTTTCAATCAAATCAACAACAGTTGTTCTTCCTTTTTCATCACTTACTGAGCATATTGTTTTTTCTGGTTTATAAAGTAAATAATATTCTTTTTCTTTTCTATAAACTTCCATATTTTCAACTTCTACTTCATCTTTTTCAGATACTTTTGTTCCAAGTTCAGTAACTACTTTTCCATTAACTTTTACTTTACCTGCTAAAATTAATTCTTCACTTTTTCTTCTAGAAGCGATACCACAAGAACTTAAATATTTTTGTAATCTCTCCATACTTGCCACCTCAACTAGAGATTATACATTATTATTTCCAAAATAACAATAAGTCTTTTAACTTCTTTAATCTACTTTGATATTTTAAGATATATAGTTTTTCACTATGAATTAGAGTGTCATCTAAATAAATATTTACATGATTTTTATTTTCACCTAAATTTGCTTTTATTTTTAATTTTTTTATTTCATCCTTTGTAAGTAACATATTAAAATCATTTTTTATATAATAATGATCATGATTTTTATTTTTTACTTTGAATGAAAACGTATTTTTATCTAATACTTTATATCTTTCATAATTGTTAAAATATTTTTCATATAAATTTTTATGCAAGTTAAATTTGTCAGATTCATCTATGGAAGTGATTATCAAAGTCTTATTACCTTTCTTTGCTGCAGAAACGAATACTTGACCACTTGCTTTTGTGTATCCGATTTTACCACTTATTAAATATTTATATTCGCTTAATAACTTATTTTTGTTATACCAAATATAATTATTAACTTTATATTTTTTAGTGCTTGTAATTTTTAAAAAGTCTTTATTTTTTATTGCATATCTCATTAATTTTGACATATCTTCCGCGGTTGAGTAATTTTTTGTGTCATCATTTAGCCCATGGGGGTTTTCAAAAGTAGTATTGTCCATTCCTAGTTTATGAGCTTTAAGATTCATATTTGCTATGAAATTATCATATTTCATTGTTTTTGAAGCAATTATCATTGCCGCATCATTTCCGCTTTGTAGCATTAAACCATGAAGTAAATCATTTAAAGTAAAAGTTTCATTTTCTTTAACATATATCATTGACCCATTTACTGTTCTAATTTCTTCACCTACTTTTAATTTATCAGTTAACTTTGCATTTTCAAGTGCAATTATAGTTGTCATAATTTTTGTTGTTGATGCAATTAGTTTTCTTTCACTTTTGTTTTTACTATAAAGTACTCTACCAGAGTCAGCGTCCATTACTACTATTGATGCATTTACATTTATGCATAATAAAAAGATTAATACTAGTAATATTTTTTTCATATTAAATCTTATGTTCATTATTACAAAATATTAATCTTTTAAAAATTTTTCGTTTACTATATTTATAAAATTATAGTCTTTCATTCTAAGAAATTTTATTTTTTTATTTTTAACAAAACATTCTATTTTCTTTACATTTTCATATCTTTTATTTGTTCCGTCAAATGTTATGATTAAATCTCTTTTTATTGGTTTAACTAAAATATGTTTCTTTTCAGGAAGTACTATTGGTGTTAATAAATTTCTATATACTTTTGTATTTAATGGTGCGATTGGTGTTATTTGCAAAGTATGAAGTGTGTTATAAATAAGTGCTCCATGAAAACTTGTGTTGTATGCACTACTTCCTACTGATGTTGAAACTAGAATACCATCTCCTGCGAATGTTTCTAAAAAGTATCCATCAACATATATTTCCATAGTTAATGCATTTAGTTCCATTTGCCTAATAACTATTTCATTTAATGAGAAATGTCTTGAAACTGAATCGTCTGTTGTTATTTTTGTTTCAAGTGTACCGATGTTATCAACTTTAAAATCATTGTCATTTAATGATGAAACAAAATACTCAAGATTATTTGGTTTTATTTCTTGTAAGAAACCAAGTGTTCCGGTGTTTATTCCAACATAATAGATATCACTATTAAAATTAGTATTATTAACCATTCTTAAGAAAGAACCATCTCCACCTATAGCAATAGCTAAATCATAGTTTTCTTCTACTATTTCAAAATTATATTTTTCTAATTCTTCTATAAGTTTTAATTTAATTTTATATGATACTTCATTTTCATTAGCAAATATTTTAACTTTATTAATTTTTCTCATATTATTTACCTTTATATTTAAATAATACACTTGGTCTATGACCTTCTCCAGTTTTAATCTTGTCAGTTTTCTCAACTTTGTTAGCAATTATTCTTCTAAAAGCCGGGTCTAATAATTTTTTATTAAGTATTACTTCATATACTTGTTGAAGTTCACCTAATGTGAAATATTCACTCATCATATTAAATACTATGTCAGTGTACATAATCTTATTTTTTAATCTTTCAATACCACTTACTATTACAAGTGGATGATCAAATGCTAATGAATCATTTTTCACTATATCAAATTTATATCTATCAGTCGTACTTTCTTTAAGAGTTTTGCTTACTACAAAATTTAGTGTTTCATTACCATTATCAAGTGTTACATTAAAACTTTTTTTATCTTCAATATAGCTAATGTTAAACCATGATGCGTTTTCATATAAAGAATCATTTAGTTTATTTTTATCTACTAAAGCTATATATGAAACACTTAATACTCTCATTCTTGGATCTCTATCAATACTATCAAATGTATATAGTTGTTCCATAAATATGTTGTGTAAATTTGTTTCACTTGCTAAAACTCTTCTTGCAGCTTCTTCTGTTGTCTCATTATTTCTTACAAAGCCTCCTGGAAGGCACCATTTACCTTTGAATGGATAGTCTTTTCTTTTGACAAGTAGGACACTATAAAATTTTTCTTTAAGTTTTCTATAATTATTTTGTACTCCATTTGATACGCTTAATAATAAAACATCACTTGTAACAGATGGTCTATCATATTTATTAACATTATAATTTTTTAAGAATTCTTCTTCATTTTTATATTCCATATTGCCTCCTTATAATATTTCTATTAGCTTATCTAATATATCATTCACTATTAATTCTTTTACTTCTTTACGTGGTTTATTTGGAACTGTTATCTTCATATCAGTATGTGTGTTATTCTTACTATTAAAGATACTTACAAATACTTCATTATCGTTACCACTTAAATTATTTTCATCAACTCTATTTATCTTTCCAGTTATACCTACTCCATAAGTGCTGCCTGCGAACTTACTTATATTTTCACTCATTTCATGAGCAGTTTCAATGCTATAAACAGAATACTTTTCAATAACTTTAGGGTCTACTCCCATTTTAATCTTATATTCATTTGAGTAAGTAACTGCTGAAAACTTTAAGACTTCACTTGAACCATCAACACATGTAATTGTACTAGCAAAATATCCTCCTGTACAACTTTCCATTGATGCGATTGTTTCTTTTTTATCTATTAATTTTTTTACTACTTCTTTTTCTTTCATAATACCTCTTTTATATAAATTGATTATAACACATTATTAACTAACATATAAATTATTTCTTTTAATATAATCATAAACTTTTAAATCAATATATTTAAGTACATCTTTGTTACCATTTGCTATCATATTTCTTACGATAGTTGAAGATATCTCTTTACTTGATATTTTATTTGTGACTATAAAATTATATTTTTCATACTTCTTATAAATAGATTCATCTATATTATTTCTTTTAATAACAATTATGTTATACTTTAGAATTTCAGATATATTTTTCCATTTATCAAAATTTCTTAGTAGGTCATCGCCAATAACTAGATAAATCTTATCATTTTTATATTCTTTTTGAATATTTCTTAGTACTTGATAAGTGAATTCATAATTATTATTTTTTGTGTCAATTACTATGTCTTTTGTTTCATATAGTTTCAACATATTGATTCTATCACTAATACTTATTAGATTATTTTTATTCCAGTAACTCATTGTTGGTACTATTATAACTTTGTCTACATATTCTTTAAGTATCTTTTTAACTACTTTTATGTGACCTTTATGAACTGGATTAAAGCTACCTACATAAACAGCTATTTTCATAATGTTAATCTTTTTATTGGACCTGTTCTTTCAAGTGTTGCTGTGATTCCTCTAAATCCATAGAGTCTTCTATCATAATCTCTATATTGTTCATAATGAATAGTATTTACTGTGTAACCCTTTCCTCTTAAGTGTTCACTTAATACTTCTTTTACATCTGATTCATCAATACTGTGAGTAATAGTGTGTTCAATTTTACCAAGTACTTCGTCCATCATAATTTCTTTTGTTTCAAAATTTATTCTTGTGACAAGTTCATCAATTTCGTAAAGACCAAAGCATTCTTCTGTTGTTTTTATTGATATTTTAATTTTCTTACCTAGTTTCTCTTCGTAGTATTTTTCTAGTAGTTTTACTAAATCATTTTTTGATATTTTTAGTGTAATTTCTTCTTTCATATTATTTATCTCCTTCATAATATTGTTTAATTAAATTTAATTTTTTTCTTTTTATTAAATTTATTGTTACGTTTGTAAGTAAGTATGAACCATTTTGTCTAATATCATATTAATTTCTCTCATAAACAGGTATGTTAAACTTGTGTAAATTATTTGTATGTAGTTTGTCAACTTTACTTTTTGTTTCTTTTGATACTTTTTTACCTTCTATAACTGATGCGATTTCTTTGTATTTAACGCCTAACTTATCTTCATCAGTTTTACCACTTAATCCATCACTTGGACTTTTAAATAGTACTTGTTCTGGTACTTCTAAATACTTTCCGATTTCAATCACTTCATCAACTGTATAATTATTTAACACTCCGATATCATAAGTTGAGTCTCCACCTTTAGTGAAATAGCCTACATAAAGTTCACATTTATTTGAAGTTCCAGCTACTAAGTATGTTCCGTGTTTAAGTTCTGAATATAAAGCAGCTATATAGTAACATGCACTCATTCTAAGTCTTGGCTTGATATTTATATCACTATTTAATAATTCGTTTTCACTAAAGTTACCTAGCAAAGATATTTCAGCCTTGAATGTATCGAATGTTTTTGTTAAATCTATATTTATTAGTTCGAAACCATATTTATCACTTACTAGTTTTGCATCAGTTGCATCAGTATTTTTAGAGTGACATGGAAGAGTTATACCAACTACATTTTCGCTTCCTAGTGCTTTTGAGAATAAAGCAGCTACTACTCCTGAATCTTTTCCTCCACTTATTCCTAATACTACACCTTTTAAATTATATTTTTTGTAATATTCTCTTATAAATTCAATTATTTTTTCTGTTTCTTTTTTAGCATTAAATCTCATATTTTCCTCCTACTTTAATACTCTTTTTAATTCTTCATCTTGACTTAAACTTCTTGCATCCATTATCATTTTTCTTTTTAATGTTAATAATTCTTTTGATAATCCTACATGATGTGTATGTGGATTATATAATCTTTGTGATTCTGGATATATTGTTTTTATTTGTTCACTTGCATAGTTTCTTGTTTCTTCAAGAGTTGGTTCTTCATACACTAGTTCTCCATTTATAAATATAGGAACTTGTAATTCTTTTTTTACATAATTTTTAATAGTATGTCTTTGATAATCATTATGTTCATTAATAATTGTGTAACCATCATCGCTTATTTTTTCATCTTTAAGTGCGATTACATCAGCTACTGCATAACCACTATTTTTATCATAGAATCTTATTACTTTTTTAAATCCTGGGTTTGTTATTTTACCAACGTTATCACTTATTTTTATTTTTGGTTCTATCTTGTCTTCTTTTTCAATTGCTGATAACTTATATACTCCACCAAATACTGGTGAACTTTTTGATGTGATTAGGTTTTCTCCTACTCCGAAAGAATCAATTGGTGAGCCTTGTTCTAATAATGAAGTGATTGTGTATTCATCTAGGGAATTTGAAACACATATTTTAGTATCTGTAAGTCCAGCATCATCAAGCATCTTTCTTGCTTCTTTTGATAAGTATGAAAGATCTCCACTATCAAGTCTTATTCCTTTTAGTGTGTAACCATTTGGTATTAAATAATCTTTTGCCACTTTTATAGCATTTGGTACTCCACTCTTTAGTGTGTCTATTGTGTCTACTAAAAATACTGAATCATTTGGAAAGCATTTTGCATATGCTAGAAAAGCATCATATTCACTATCATATTTCATTATATGAGAATGTGCCATTGTACCTAGTAGTGGAACTCCATATCTTTTTCCGGTTTCATAACAAGATGTACCAATGCATCCACTTATGTATGCATCTTTTGCTCCTACGATAGCTGCATCACTTCCTTGAGCTCTTCTTGCTCCAAATTCCATAACGCCTTTATCTTTAGCTACGTTAGTAATTCTTCTTGCTTTTGTTGCAATTAAACTTCCATGATTAAATTTATTTAAAAGATCAGTTTCAATTATTTGAGCTTCTAAAGCATTAGCTCTTACTGTTATACATGGTTCCCCTGGAAACATTATTGTTCCATCTGGTACTGCATAAATATCACCAGTAAACTTAAAGTTTCTTAAATACTCTAATGTTTTTTCATCAAACTTGTTTAAACTTCTTAAGTATTCTATATCTTCTTCAGTAAATTTTATATTTTTAATGTATTCTATTATTTCATGAAGTCCACATATTACATTGTATCCTCCGTTATCTAAATTCTTTCTAAAGAATACATCGAAGTAACAAACTTCATTCTCCTTTTTATTTCTAATATCTGTATGTTCCATTGTAAGTTCATAAAAATCAATTAACTTTTCCATTATATATTTTCAACTCCTATTCCTTGATTTTTCATTAATCTTAATGCCATATTGTTGTATTCACTTCTATTATGTGTGTCACTATTAAATGTTTCTACTGTATTTTGAGGTACTCTCACAGTTACATCTTTATTTTGTTCATCAAAGTAATTAACTAGTGGTATTGCTAAATTCATAACACATATGTCTGTACAGCATCCTGTTATTACAACTTCTTCTAATGATTTCATTCTTTCAATATCTCTCATAAAGTTTTTAGCAAATATAGTGCTTGTTGAATTCTTTTCATAACTTAGTGCTCTACTTTCATATTGTGATAATTCACTAATTAATTCAGCTTCTGTTGTTCCTTTTATACAATGAGGTGGATACTTTTTAAATTCAACTGAATCATAACCATGTGTGTCTTTTATGAATGCTACTCCTTCTTCTTCACTTAGATAACTTTCTACTAATACTTTTATTCTTGGTGTGATGTGATTAATATCTTTATCACTCATTTTCCCTTCCTTGATAAAACCATTTACCATGTCTACTACTATCAATAGTTTCTTTAATTCTTCTCTTTTTTTCATATTCCTCCTTTTGTTATTATCATTTTATTAATAACAATTATTATTTTAAAAGAGAGCTTTTTATCTCTTGTTATTAACATTATATTAATAACAAAAATAATTGTCAACTCTTTTTCATAAAAAAATAAAAAGTTTTACCTTTTTATTCATTTTCATAGTCATAAAGTCCATGTATTTTTTCTAGTGTTTCTCTATCAGGATTTTGTATAACCCATTCGTCATCTTCTTTATTTAAGTGTATTTTTATTTCGTAGTCTACTGTATCATTCATTTTTAACATTTCTTCTAATCTATATTTTGTATAACTATCGATATCTATAGTTGTTCCATTTGACGTAGTGAATTCATCTAAATGTTCATTATAATATTTTTCTGCATTAGCATTAGATTTATAAAAATCATATACTGTTATACTTACTGTAACAGTTGCGTTATCTCCATTAATTTGTTCATCTTTGATAGAATATTTTAAATTTTCATATTGTCTTTCTAATACTTTTTTATATATTTCTTTATTTGCATCTGATAGATTTTCACTTGCGACTGTTGTTTCTAAATCTTTTCTAACATTTTCAGTTATACTATTAAATTGATTCATATAGATTTCTACTTTAGCTTTAGGTGTGTTAGACATAGAACATGCTGTTAAAACTAAAGTAAATAATACTGCCATTAATACTTTTTTCATAAATCCTCCTAGTAATATTTTTAACAATTATAATAAAAATATACTAAGAATTAATTAGTTCAATTATCTTAAATAACTTATTATGTTTATCTGAATATTCATTTTTGATAGAGCTCAATAATTCATCATACTTATTAGAAGAAGATGTTTTACCAGACCATTCATAATATAAATAATCTATTAGTTCAGTATTATCTTTTGAAGAAATTAAAAAATCTAATAATTTATTTTTTATACTTTCTTCTCTTCTTGTAGTTAATTTATAATTATTATCTTTATTGATTTTAGAATATAGAATCTTAGTTTTAACTTTATAATTTATTTCATCTAATACTTCTCTTTCTTCTTCTAGATCTAATTTACTTATTTTTGATATAGTACCGTCTATGTTAAATTTAATACATACTATATCTACAGCATTTGTGAATAGACAAGTTAAATTATCAAGTTCTATATTCTTTAAGAATTCTTTTCTTATTTTTATATTCATTTTTAAGATATTATTATAGTCATAATTATTTACTACGAATATTTTTACTTTTTTAAGTGTTGTTATTTTATCAGATATTTCCCATTCATAAAAATTAATTAAATTATCTTTTAAATTTACTTTTATATTATATATATAATTCATAGTCTTTTTCCTTTCTTAGAGATATTGCTATTAATATTATTCCCAAAAATATTATTAAGCATTCAGCATGTGTTAGTATATATATTAAATATTCTATAAAAGTATAATCCATTTTTAATAAATTTAAATATATTATTATAAACATTAGACCGTATGATGTCATAAGTATTCCGATAAGTCTTAAAATTAATTTTTTTATCATATTAAAGTATATTTAAAATATTATTTAATATGAAATTAATTAAATATATTATTCTTGGTATTATACAGGGTTTTACTGAACCTTTACCTGTGTCTTCTAGTGGACATATTTTTATTTTTAAGTATTTGTTTAATAGTAATATTTCTAATGATTTAAGCTTTGAAATAATAGTAAATGCTGGTAGTTTACTTGCGGTATGCTTAATTTATCGTAAACGTTTAATAAGTCTCTTAGAAGGCTTTATATTGTACTTAAAAGATAGGAATATTAGATATGAAAATAATTATAAATATTCTTTATATATTTTAGTTGGATGTTTACCTGCTGGAATAATAGGATTTTTATTTAAAGATTATATAGAAAGTGTTATTAGTATGAGTTTTACTATAGTTGGTATTTCTTTTATAATAACAAGTATCTTTTTATATTTAGTTAGAAATAAAGATAATACAAGAAAAGAATTAACATTTAGTGATGCTTTGTATATAGGTTTAGTTCAAACTATTGCATTACTTCCGGGTATTAGTAGAAGTGGTAGTACACTTATCGCAGGACTTTTTACTGGACTTAGTAAAGAAGAATCATTTGATTACTCTTTTATGCTTTATATACCTATTAGTTTTGGTACCACTATACTTGGTATTAAAGATTTAATAAATAATGATATAGAATTTCTTCCATACTTTTTAGGATTTGTGTTTTCATTTATTGTTTCATTCTTTACTCTTAAATGGTTTAGAAATATAGTTCGTAATGGTAAACTAATATACTTTAGTATTTATTGTCTTTTAATGGGATTATTTGTTTTAATATTTATGTGATATAATATCTTCGGTGAATATTATGTTTAAATATACTCTTGATAATAAAAGATATCATACATTAAATTATTATAATAAAACTAAATATGGATGTAAGGTTTTTAAAGTGTCTTTGAATGCTGGATTTAGTTGTCCTAATAAAAAGAATAGTACTGGTTGTATTTATTGTTATAATGGCAGTGGCGAAAATGATGGGATGGATTTAATAAGTCAATTTAATAAAGTAAGAGATAATAATTTAAAGAAATGGCCTAATGCTAAATACATTGGATATTTTCAGGCTGGTACTAATACTTATGCAGATGTGAAAACCCTTAAAAGTAAGTATGAACCTATATTAAAATTAGATAATGTTATTGGGCTTAATATAGCTACTAGATGCGATGCATTAGACGAAGATGTACTTGATTATTTAGAAGACTTAAATAATAGAACTGATTTGATAGTAGAACTAGGACTTCAAACTATTCATGAAGATACTTCTAAACTTATTAATAGAGGACACACTTTAGAACAATTTGAAAGTGCTGTTTTAGAACTTAGAAAAAGAAATATAGATGTAGTTGTTCATATAATTAATGGTCTTCCTTTTGAAACTAAAGAGATGATGCTTGATACAGTGAGATACTTAAATAAATTAGATATTCAAGGTATAAAGATACATATGCTTTTTATATTAAAAGACACACCAATATTAAATTTATATAATACTACTCACTTCCATGTTTTAAGTAAAGAAGAATATATTGATATAGTTATAGATCAACTTGAACTTTTAAGACCAGAAATAGTAATTCATAGAATTACTGGGGATCCTATAAAAGAATTATTAGTTGAACCAAGTTGGTTATTAAAAAAGTTTAGTGTACTTGATGATATTGATAAAGAAATGGTAAGAAGAGATAGTTACCAAGGAAAAAGGATTCAATAGTGAATCCTTTTTAATTATCTTCTTCTATTAATAGTTTTGAAGAATCTTCTAGTTTTACATTGTTTATTGAATCAAATCTCTTAGTTATTTTTTCAGTTGTTTTATGTATGTTTTCAACGTCATTGTTAACTGTTTGTATTGTTCTTGATAATTTATCCCAACGTTCTTTATAACGTCCAAATTCTACTCCTAATCTATTTAATTCTTCATGTATGATTGATGTGTATTTATCTCTTTCAAGTCCTTTTAGTACTGCTTCTATAATTGTAAGTAAACTCATAAGTGTTGTTGGACTTGTTATCCATACTTTCTTACTAGCAGCATATTTTATTAATGAAGTGTGGTATGCATTTATTTCTGCGAATATCGCTTCTGCTGGTAAGAACATTATTGCTTGATCAGATGTTTCACCTGGAATAATATATTTTGAAGCAATCGCATCTATATGTTTTTTAACATCAGCATCAAATGCTTTATATCTAAGTGCTCTTTCAGTATCACTTATTCCCTTTTCAACAAGTCTTCTATAGTTTTCTAATGGAAACTTTGAATCTATACATATTGTCCCTAAAGGTTCAGGTCCAAATACTATCGCATCAGCTATTGTTGTGTTTGATAAAGTATATTGTGTTCTATAAATTCTATCATTCTTTTCACCAAATATAGATGATAAAATGTGATAAAGATTAACTTCTCCGAATATACCTCTACTCTTTTTATCAGTAAGTATACCTTCTAAAGAAATGATTTCAGTACCAAGACCATCTATTTTCTTTTGTGCTTCATCTATTCTAGTAAGTCTATTCATTACTTCATTAAATGTTCTATTTGTTTTATCAAAGCCATCTTCTAATTTCTCATTTACTTTTTGATTTATAAGATTTAGTTTTCTTTCTATTCTATCATTTAATTCATTAAAATCTTTATTTATATCACTAGAAAAGTTATGTTTGAAGTCTCCTATTTCTTTAATAACGCTTATTTCTGTTTTAGATAGTTTATCATTAAGTTCAGTATTATCATTCTTTTTAGTTATTAAAATTATTAATAAAATTATAATTATTATTAAAAGTCCAACTATTAAGTATTCCATATTATCACCAATAATATTTTAACACACTTATTTTATTTTTAGTATTTTGTTTACTATTTTAGTTATTATATATGTAAATAAAAGTAATAATACTATCTTTATTAAAACAACCGGATTAGTAAAACTTTCAAGTAGTGAAGTTCCGACAAATCCACAATAATATACTAATGATATTTTTCCTATAATCGTTGCGATTAAGAATTTCTTAAAATCCATATTTACTAACCCACAAGCAATATTTACAAGGAATGCTGGTGTGAATGGAAGTGCTATTAAAAGTGTTAAATTTCCAAGACTTATATTTTTAAATACTTTTTTATATTTATTTATTGTTTCTTTATTTTCTGTTAGTA
>OLHA01000798.1_pt1 | contig 17958 bp, 20 predicted proteins | sample 1605961 | NCBI WGS metagenome assembly OLHA01 (sample SAMN03283288) | human gut metagenome | biome: human-associated habitat; material: feces | host: Homo sapiens | place: Peru | collected 2012
TATGTATAATTAGTATAGTAAAGGAAAGTGGTAGTATGGTTAAAGTAGTATCTACAAATTTAGAAAAAATACCAACCTGGGGGGGAGTTATTTAATCATACTATAATATTAAATAAAAAAGAAAACACAAAGTTTCTAGATTTTTTGATAGTCTAGATTTCTTTGTGTTTTTATGTACACCTTTACAAAATAAAGTAAATCTAAATAAAAGAAGGAGGAAGATTATGAAATTAAAAAATAAATATGGATTTACACTTATTGAATTACTAACGGTAATAGTAGTACTAGCAATAATAGCACTAATAGCTACACCAATAGTAATGAATACAATAAAAAAATCACAAAAAGGGGCAGCGGAAAGAAGCACGGATAGTTACATTAGACAAGTAGAAACAGCAGTAGCAACCAAGCGATTAGAAGGAGAAATCTTAGAAGGAACATATACAATAAATGACAAAGGAAACCTAGAAGGAAATGGTTTAACAGAACCTCTAGTAATAGAAATGAATGGAAATAAGCCAACATCAGGAACCATAAAAATAAGCAATGGACAAGTAACAACAGATTCAACAATGACAGTAGGTTCTTATGAAGTATCATACAACCCAACAAACAAGAAATATGAAGCAACAAAAAAAGTAGTGCTTCAACAGGTGATGATAAACCAACGAATCCAAATACACCATCAACAACAGTAGTGTATAGATGGTCAACAGACTACAAAGATATAATAAAAATTGGAGCTACAATAGACCCAAGTAATACATCAAAATTCACAAAAGATGCAAGTACATTAGGAAAGAGTTATTATTTAAAACATGTATTAGATAAAGATAATAAAGTAACAGAATCATATGCATGTTCTATATATAACGGTAAGGAATACTGTTTAAGAGGAGGAAAAGATAATAGTGGTAATTCTTTTTATGGATATGCAGAAAATGAAGCAGATTATACAGGAAACATGTTAATTTTAAAACAAATAAAAGATGCAAAAATAGAGGGAATAAGCTGCAGCTTCGATGCGAACAGCTCTAGCTGCACCGATGACTCCGTTCGTTTGATTGCGCGTTCGACTGATCGCGTTAATGCGCTCGATGATGAAGGCACCTGCTACATCCGTGATGATGGTAGCTCGTATTGCACAAGCTAATAGTTGCGTGCCCTATATCTCAGAATCTAGCATCTAATATTTTGCGAAAGCAAAATATATAAAGGTGCCGAACGAAAGTGTAGGCACATGCTGGTATCCGCTCAATAATTACAATTTCAAAATCAGACGTTGGAAATTAAAATATATAATTTTATAAGATAGTTAAAAAAATTTAGATTTAACTATCTTTTTTATGTTTATATAAATTTATTATTATAAAAATGAAAACTTGCAAAAAAAAGATAAAACATATATAATTAGACAAGGTGGTATGATGAAGCAAGATGTTATTTATAATAAATTGTTGAGAGAAGAAAATTTATCTATTTATGCATGCAAAGATAAAGATGCGATAAGATTTGATGAGTTTGTTCCTGATAATAGGCCTAATTATTTTAGAGATATTGACAGAATAATTCATTCTATGTCATATGCAAGATATATGGATAAGACTCAAGTTTTTACTAAACAAAAAAACAATCATATCACAAAGAGAATGCTTCATGTTCAGTTTGTTAGTAAAATTGCTCGTCATATTGGTCGTGCATTATCGCTTAACGAAGATTTAATAGAAGCTATCGCATTAGGCCATGATGTTGGGCATGTTCCATATGGCCATGTTGGAGAAAAAATATTAGATAAAATTAGTCATGAACATAATGAAGGTAATTTTATGCACAATGTTCAAAGTGTAAGAACACTTATGAATATTGAAAGAGAAGGCGAAGGATTAAATCTATGTGTTCAGGTTTTAGATGGAATACTTTGTCATAATGGAGAAGAATTTTTACCTAAATATGAATATAAAAACAAGACTCCTGAAGAATTCTTAGCTGATTATAAAAAGTGTTATAGTGATAAAAAATTTGGTAACACATTACTCCCAATGACATTAGAAGGGTGTGTTGTAAGAGTTAGTGATGGTATAGCTTATATAGGTCGTGACTTTGAAGATGCAATGCGCTTAGGTATTATAAATAGAAGCGACTTTCCTAAAGACGTTTCAAAGATTATAGGAGATAACAATGATTCTATAATAAACATTATTATAAGAGATATAATAGCTAATAGCATTGATAAAAATTATATAGCAATGTCAAAAGAAATATACGAAGCTATGAATAAATTAAAAAGTTTTAATTATGAAGCTGTTTATAGTAAAGCTAATACTGAAATTGATATAAAATATGTTGAAGAAAAATTTAGAACAGTATTTGATACAATGCTTAAAGAATTAAAAGCAAAAGATAAGAATAGTGATATATATAAAATTTTCTTAAATGATAAAAATGAAAAATATTTAAATGAAACAAACGATGTTAGAATTGTTATAGATTATATAGCTGGTATGACTGATGAATTTTTTGAATATCAGTATGATAAAATTAGTAGGAGGAAATCATGGTAAATAATTTAGTAAATTTTTTTGTAACAACTTTTGGAGGATTAACAAGTTTAAAATTTGGACGTGAAATATTAGTATTTATTATTTCAATGATGCCAATATTAGAGTTACGTGGAGGATTAATAGCAGCTTCACTTTTAGGGCTATCTGGTGTTAAAAGTTTTATCATTTGTTTAATTGGTAATATTATACCTATACCTTTGATTCTTTGGTTTATTACACCACTTTTTGATAAACTAAAGAAAACAAAAAAACTAAGTAAATTGGTAAATAAATTAGAAACAAAAGCAATGAACAAGAAAGATCAAATAGAAAAACTAAAATATTGGGGACTTCTTTTATTTGTTGGTATTCCACTTCCTGGAACAGGAGCATGGACTGGTTGTTTAATAGCTGCTTTACTTGGTATGGATAAGAAAAAATCAATGTTTGCGGCTGTTGGTGGAGTTGTAATGGCAGGCATTATAATGATGATTTTATCATTTGGTTTACTTAAAGGAATTATTGGTTAATAATTCTTTTTTGTTTGCCAATAATTATTTTCACAAAAATAAAAATGAAAAATGCAAAAAGTCCTTTGCAAACATATGTTTGCATGATATAGTTTGTACAGAAACTTAGTTATGTTATTTAAAAATATTAGATTATCAATTTGAAGTTGTATGAAATTCATGAATTATAATAGTAATTAAAATTAAATATAGGAGGGAAATGAATTATATGAATAATAAAATAACTGTTAAAATGAATGTAAAAGACAATTTGATTAATGTAATGAGAGTAAATAATGTTGATTATATTTCTTTGACTGATTTAGCATCTTACTCTAATCCTAAAGATCCATCTGGAGTTATTAGAAATTGGATGTCAACAAGAAATTCGTTTGCATTTTATTCGTTGTGGGAGGAATTGAGCAATCCTGATTTTAATTCAGTGAAATCACACGGAATTAAAATTGATGAAGTTCCATATAACAGATTTACTATGACACCAAACAGATGGAAAAAAGAATTTAATGCAATCGGTATAATACCAAGTAGTGGAAAATATAGTAAAGGAACATTTGCTCATCCTGATATAGCTTTAGAATTTGCTTCATGGATAGATCCAGCTTTTAAGTTATATTTAATTAAAGAATTTGAACGATTAAAATGTAATGAGGCATATCAAGGAAAAATAGAATGGTCAGTAAGAAGAAGTTTATCTAAAACAAATTATAGAATACACACTGACAGCATAAAAGAAAATATAGTTCCAACACTTACAGATAAACAAAAATTAATTGTTTATGCAACTGAAGCTGACGTAATTAATGTGGCATTATTTGGAATGACTGCAAAGGAATGGAGAGAAAATAACCCTGGTAAAGAAGGCAATATTAGAGATTATGCTGATATTTTACACTTAGTCATTTTATCTAATTTAGAAGTATTAAATGCTAGTATGATAGAAAATAATATCAGTTCAAAAGATAGAATTGAAAAATTAAATGAAACTGCCAAAAGACAAATGGCAATTTTAATAAATGATAATAATGTTATTGGAATAGAAAGATTAGATAATCAAAAATTAATAGGTGATATAAACAAATAAAATTAAGACAGAATAAAGTTTTAAATGATAATTATCTGATATTTGTCTATAGAATAGTGAGTTTTCTATAAAGCTGAAAAGTCTTACTATAAGGCAAGATAAACTAAAATTTGTTTTGATTTATGTCCTTGATAAAAAAGCCAATCCATGATACAATAAAAATGTATTCATAGAGTGGGTGATAAGATGGATGAGACAAAGATTTATGACAGTGAAGAGTTTGTTGACGCTAATATAATAAAGACTTTAAAAGAAGTTATTGAAGTATTAGAAGAAAGAGGATATAATCCTATCAATCAAATAGTTGGATATTTAATGAGTGGTGATCCTGGATATATATCTAGTCATAAAGAAGCTCGCAATAAAATAACTAAATTTGATCGTAATAAAATACTTGAAGTATTAGTAAAATATTTTATAAATCAATAATGCGATATTTAGGTTTAGATTTAGGTACTAAAACAATAGGTGTTGCGCTAAGTGATGTAACACATACAATTTCATCTCCTTTAAAGATTATTAGATTTGAAGAAGGAGAGTTTAATAGTGCATTACCTGAAATAAAGAATTTAGTTACAGAGTTTAAAGTGGAAAAAATCATCTTAGGATTTCCTAAAAATATGAATAATACTATTGGTGAAAGTGGAGAAAGAGCATTATCTTTTAAAAGTTTTTTAGAAGATAACTTGAATATTGAGGTTATAATGCAGGATGAGAGACTTTCAACTGTAGAAGCTACTAATTATATGTTAGAAGCTGATATGTCAAGAAAAAAAAGAAAAAGTAAAATAGATGGCTTAGCTGCTAATATTATTTTACAAACATATTTAGATAAAGAGAAAGGAAAATAATATGGAAAATACAAAAATGACTTTTAAAATATTAGGAGATGATGGAAAAGAAATAGAATGTGAAGTTTTATTTACTTTTGAGTCAGATGAAACTAAGAAAAATTATATTGTATATACAGATAATACATTAGATGAACAAGGAAACACTAAAGTTTATGCTTCAATATATAATCCAAATGAAGAAAATACTAATTTAATTCCTATTGAAACTGATAAAGAATGGAAAATTATTGAAACAATTTTAGATGAATTACAACAACAAGCAAGAGAAAGTTTAAAAGGAAACGAGCAACAATAGCTCGTTTATTTATGAGAAGATTAAAACCAAAAGTAAAATTAGCGTTAATTATTATTTCTGCTATTTTGTTGTTTGTAATTTTATGTATTAGTATTTATAAAATAGGAACTGGAAGAGTTAGTAAAGATGAGACTTTAAAAGAAATCGAAATAACTACAGGAAATACATATATGTCTATATCTGATGTTTTAAAAGAGAATAATTTAATTAAGTCTAAATTTTTCTTTAAATTATATGTTAAAATTCATAAACCAACTTCTTTACAAGTTGGAAAATACGAGTTAAGCGAAAACATGAATATTAAAGATATTGTAAATGTTTTATCAAATGGTAGTACATACAATCCTAATGTTGTTTCTCTTACTTTTAAAGAAGGTATTAATATGCGTAATGTTGCTAAAATAATTGCTGATAATACAGAAAATACTGAGGAAGATGTTTTTGTAACTTTAACTGATACTAACTATTTAGATGAACTTATCAAAAAATATTGGTTTATAACTGATGAGATAAAAAATAAAAATATATATTATTCTTTAGAAGGATATTTATTTCCTAACACTTATAGTGTTAACAAAACTGATAATGTTAAGAAAATATTTGAGATGATGCTTGATAATATGTCTTTAAAATTATCACCATATAAAGAACAATTAGAGGATAGTACTTATACTATTCATGAAATTTTAACACTTGCTTCTATTATTGAATTAGAAGCAGGAAATAGTAATGATCGTAGTGGTGTAGCTGGAGTTTTTTACAATCGTTTAAAATCTGGATGGTCACTTGGTAGTGATGTAACAACTTATTATGGTGCTAAAGTTGAATTACACGAAAGAGACTTATATCAAAGAGAAATAAATGAATTTAATGCTTATAATACTAGAAGTAGTCAAATGGCAGGACGTTTACCTGTAGGGCCAATATGTCTTCCAAGTTTAGATTCTATCTCTGCTTCAATTAATCCAACAATTTCTGATTATTATTATTTCGTAGCTGATAAAAATAAAAAAACATATTTTTCTAAAACATATGAAGAACATGCATCAACAGTTGCTTCTTTAAAGAGTCAAGGTTTATGGTACGAATATTAGATTTAGAAAATTATGCACATGAAAATAATATTCCCATTATGTTAAGTGATGGAATAGAGTTTCTACTAAAATATATAAAAGAAAATAATGTAAAAAAAGTTTTAGAAATAGGTTCAGCTATTGGTTATTCTGCTATAAGAATGTCTTTAGTTGATAAAGATGTTAGAGTTACAACCATCGAAAGAGATGAAAAAAGATATCAAGAAGCTATCAAAAATATTGGTGATTTTGGCTTAGAAAATCAGATTAATATAATTTTTAATGATGCTTTCGAAGTAGAACTTGATGATAAATATGACTTAATATTTATTGATGCTGCCAAAAGCCAATATATTAAATTTTTTGAAAAATTTAAAAATAATTTAAATGATAATGGTGTTATTGTCTCTGATAATTTAAATTTTCATGGGCTTGTTCATGAAGATGAAAAAAATCTTAGTAGAAATGTTAGAGGATTAGTAAGAAAACTAAATAATTATGTAGAATTTTTAAAAAATAATAAGGAATTTAAAACAGAATTTTATGATATTGGCGATGGCATTAGTATTAGTAAAAGGGTAGGTGTTAATAATGAATAAAAAAGGTTTTACTTTAGTGGAATTAATTGGTGTAGTAGTTATCTTAGGTCTTATTGCATTAGTTGCTTTTCCTTCACTATTAAATCAAATAAATAATAGTAATAAACAAATTAGTGATAGTCAAAAAGATCTTATAATAGCAGCAACTAAAAATTATGTAGAAGAAAACAAAAATGAATATGCCAATAAAAACTTCTTTGTGGTAGATGTAGATGTTTTGGCTGAAAAAAATTATATAGATAAAAAATTAATTAAATCTTATACTGATGAAAAAAATAAGCTATTGGTTACAGCTTTAAATGGGGAATATAATGTTACAGTTTCCAAAGGCAATGCCAAATGTGAAGCAGTTACAAGTTTAACAATATCTGGTGCAGGTTCTGTTCCAACTGCGTCTAATCCATTTGTTTATGGAGCTGAATATAAATGCTTTGTTAATGAAAAAGAATCAAATCAATTTTATGTGTTAGACGAAAACGAAGATACTGTGATGTTAATTATGAATAAAACATTTAAAGATAGTATTACAAACTGGTGTAAAGGTAATAATAACAATAATTGTGGTGCTGTAACAGCAAAAGAAGTTTTAGCAAATAAAACCAAAGATTGGGAAGTTGGAACTGTACTTCCTGATAGAAATATTTTAGTCAAAGCAAATAATGGTAGCACAGGAACAGCTGCTAGTTGGATGGTAACTAATTTCTCTGATGCAAGCGCGAATTATTGGACATCAACGCCTTCTCCTTATAATGGGGGAGTAAATTATGCCTATGTAATCCATCGTAATGGAATGTCTTTAAATAATAGTCATCAGGTAGGAACATATAAAGATAATGGTGAGAAAATTAATTTGACATACGGAATTCGTCCTGTTATCATTGTTTCAAAAGAAATAATAACTTATCCACAATAAAAGTAGAAATATCTACTTTTTTTTGCTATAATTTTAAGCGAGGTGAAAACTATGTCTAAAAAGTTGATTATTCCATCTAATTTAAAGATGATAAGACGTTTTAAAAATAAAATAGATGGGTATATTATAGGAATAGATGGCCTAAGTGTAAATATGCCTTGTTATTTTAAATTAGATGAAGCAGTAAATATCATAAAAAAATATAGTGATAAAGAAATTTTTATTAGTTTAAATAAAAATATGCATGATAGTGATTTGGAACCTTTAAAAAAAGTTTTATTAAAATTGAATAAAACAAAAGTAAAAGGAATAATTTTTTATGATATTAGTATAGTTAATTTAACGAAAGAATTAAATTTAAGTTTAAATCTAGTATGGAATCAAGAACATATGACTAATAGTTATTTTACAGTAAATTATTGGTATGAACATGATGTTAATTATACTTGGTTATCTAATGATATTATGTTAGATGAGATAAAAGAAATTAGAAAGAATACTAAAAGTATTTTAATGTTACAACTATTTGGGTATGTTCCTATGTTTACGTCATATCGTCATTTAGTTGACAACTATTTAAAAACATATAAATTAAAGCCTAAAAAAGAATATTATATTGAAAAGGAAAATAAAACTTACTTTATTGTTGATGATAAAAGAGGAACAACCGTTTATTCTAATAATATTTTAAATGGTTTAAAAGAAAGTTTAGAACTTTTAGATATTGAATATATTGTTTTAAATAGTTATGAAATTCAAGAGGATTGCTTTGAAATTGTCTTAGAATTATTTAATAATGTAAATGATAAAAACAAAAAAGAATATAGTGAAATAATAAATAATATGTTTGGTAACACAGATTCGGGATTTTTATATAAAGAAACGGTTTATAAGGTGAAATAAAATGGATAAGATATTAAAAAAGCCAGAGCTTTTAGCGCCTGCTGGTGATTTAGAAAGATTAAAAATAGCAGTTATTTATGGTGCGGATGCAGTATATTTAGGAGGAAATGATTTTGGTCTTAGAGCAAACACTACTAATTTTAGTTTGGATGAATTAAAAGAAGGGGTTTTATTTGCTCACTCCAAAGGTAGTAAAGTTTATGTTACTGTAAATATTGTTCTTCATAATAAAGAAGGTGAAAATTTAATACCATATTTAAAAACACTTGATGAGATAGGTATAGATGCCATAATTGTTAGTGATCCAGCTATAATTAAAATGGCTAAAGAGAACACTAACTTAGAAATTCATTTATCTACACAACAGTCAACTCTTAATAAAGAAGCTATTAAATTCTTTAAAAAAGAAGGTGTTAGTAGAGTAGTATTAGCACGTGAAATATCAAAAGATAAAATAAAAAAAATTAAAGATGAGGTTGATATAGAACTAGAGTGTTTTATTCATGGCGCTATGTGTGCTTCGTATAGTGGTAGATGTGTACTATCAAATTATTTGACAGCTAGAGATTCTAATCGTGGCGGCTGTAGTCAAATATGTCGCTGGGATTTTAAATTATATGGTGATGAAAAAGAAATTGTAGGTGATAAACCCTTTACTTTCTGTTCTAAGGATTTATCAATGGCGGAATGTATTCCTGAACTTATCGAACTAGGCGTAGATTCATTTAAAATAGAAGGTAGAATGCGCTCTATTTATTATATAGCAACCGTAGTTAATATTTATCGCAAATTAATTGATGAATACTGTAACAGTAAAGATAATTATGAATATAATAGTGAAGATAAAAAAGTTTTAGATAATTGTTCTAATCGTGATTCTATTGTTCAATTCTTTAACGGAAAAAATGATTATACATTTGGATATTATAATGGAAGAGAAGAAATATCTAATCAAGACTTTTTAGGTATTGTAATAGATTATAATAAAAAAACACATGAAGTTTTATTAGAACAAAGAAACTATTTTAAAAAAGGCGATATCGTGGAATTTTTTGGACCTGAAATTAATACATTTACATATAAGATAGATAAAATAATAGATGAAAATGATGAAATAATTGAAATTGTAAGGCATCCAAAACAACGTGTAAAACTTATTGTCGATAGTCCTTTAACAAAGAATTGTATGATGCGAATAAAAAGATAAAAAAGAAGTTGACAAATAGAATAAAGTGTAGTATTATTTTGTCAGTTTGATTGATAAAAACAGAGGTGATAATTATGCCAAAGGCAAAAGAAATATATTTAACACAAGAAGGTTTAGATGAACTAAAAAAAGAATTAGATCATTTAAAATTTGAAAAGAGACCAGAAGTTATTAACGCTTTGAAAGACGCTAGAGCTTTAGGTGATTTAAGTGAGAATGCTGAATATGATGCAGCACGTCAAGAACAAGCAATTGTTGAAGGTCGAATTGCTGAACTTGAAGTAATGATTGAAAATGCTGTTGTTATTGAAAAGAAAGCAACTGATGAGGTTGCTATAGGAACTAAAGTAAAAATAGAATATGTTGATGATAAAGAAACTGATGAATATTCTATTGTTGGTTCAAAAGAAGCAGATCCATTTTTAAATAAAATTTCTAATGAATCTCCAATTGCTCAAGCAATTATGGGATTAAAAGTTGGGGATATTGCTCATGTGTCTAGTCCAAATGGACAATATGATGTTAAAATATTAGAAATAGTTTAAGCACATAATTGTGCTTTTTTTCTTTGTTGTGATATAATTACCATAGAGGTGATGATATGGACATTAATAAGTTAGATTATTTTATTAGTGAAGCTTTGTCACGTCAACTAGGAGATACTGTTGATTCTAGTTATTTTACGAAAAAAATGTTAGAAAGTTTAACTTCTTTAACTATTAATTCTTTAACGCCTATTACAACTATTTCTAGATTAAAAAATTTAGTAAGCTTAAATATTATAGGACAATCACATACTGAATATGCTTTAGATGAAGTTATTGATTATAGTGAAATTAATAATTTAAATAATTTAGAATCACTTATTGTCATAAATGATTATCATGCAAGACAACTAAATATAAGTAATCTTGAAAAATTAAAAATTTTAATCTTAGTTTCAAATCAAAATTTAGAAAATATAATAGGGTTAGATAAATTAAAAAATTTGAAACATGTAGTAATAGTAGGTAATAGTATAAAAAATAAAGAATGGTTAACTAAATATATTATTAATACTAAAGAAACCAGAGTTAATATTTTAGATTATCGTTTATTTAGTTATGTTGTTAAAAATAAAGCTTTAAAGCAACTATTATATTTAATGAATGCTAGATGTGAAACTAATCTATTATTTGCGGAAAAAATAGGTGTAGGTGAGATATTTTCTTATACATATTCAATGATAGATAAAGTCTATACTTTAGCGCAACAAATTATTAAAGAAAATATAAAACCTGAAATGACTGAAAAAGAAAAAGTAAAGGTTTTATATAATTATGTTATTAATCATTTAGAATATGATACAGAAGAATTAAGAAAACGCGATAATGTAATTTTAACAGATGAAAAAATTATCAAGGTTTATAAAAATAAATATAAGTTTATAAATAGTAGTTATCGTGCTTTTCTAGAAGGTAAGGTAGTATGTGAGGGTTATGTAAATATGCTTATATATCTTCTTGATTTAATTAATGTAGAAGCTCGTAATGTTTATTGTACCGTAAAAAATATGAATAGTAATGTTGAAGGGTATTATAACCATTCCGCAATAAAAATTAAAATTGATGGTAATTGGTATTATTTTGATCCTCAATTAGAAGAAAAAAATCAAAAAAATAATTATTTTATGAAAACTGAAGAAGAGTTTAAGATGACACATAATATATTAGTTACAACAGAGTTAGAGGGGAAACAGAAACAAAGATAGGTGAGTTTAATGGATGATATTTTGCAGCAATTGATTATAAATAAAGATAGTATCTATCAAGATTTAAATAATTATTTTAATGGAGTTGATTGTAGAGAGTTAATACCTATTTTAGATGGTATTAATAAAAGAGTTTTATTTGATTCATATTTTCATGGTCTTCATCATTCACAAAAAACTTGTTTTTTCGCATATTTAATTGGAAAGAAACTAAATTTAAATGATAATGACTTAAAAATTTTATTAGATGCAGCTATTTATCATGATATAGGTAGAAACAGTGATGTAGAAGATAATATACATGGTTATACAACGGCTATGGAAATGGATAAAACTAGAAAAAACTATGGTGAGTTTTATGCATCTGATATTAATTTTACTTACTTAAAAGCAATATGTGATATGCATTGTATAGATGATGTTAGGATGAAAAGAATATTTGAAGGATATGAATTAGAAAATCCTGATATTGAATATGAAAAATTTGAATTACTTGCTAAAATTTTAAAAGATGCTGATGCTTTAGATCGTCAAAGATTTAAAAAGACATCACAAGCTGCCCTTAAAGAAAAATATTTAAGATTTGATATTTCTAAAGAATTAACAGAAATAGCTAAGCTAATTAATAGTCATTATAATTATAAAATATCAGAAATATTATATAATAAAAATAAAGACAAATATGAAGGAGATGCAATTTATAGTTGTTTTCATGGTATTGGCTTTGATTTCTTTAAACTAGAAAGTATTTTAAATCATGGTATTCTATCTTCTTTTGAAGCAGTAAAAGAAGGAATAACAACTACACGAAACTTTAATGGCAATAATGGTAATATTTGGATATCAGTAGTTGATTCTAAAGATGTATCAAAAGATGGTAAAGCTTATAATAATTTTATAAAAAATGGTATTAGCTTTTACTGTATGGTTCCTGCTTTAGAAAAAGGAAGAAAAGGTAAGAAAAACAATTGTGAGTTTGCGCCTGTTAATTCAGGAGAGTATGAAGATGAACATTTTGTTTTTAATAAAATAGATTATAATAATATTCATTCCTTAATTATAAATAAAGAAGTTTTAAATAAAGGAATAGATGAACTCGATTATCTATCAGGTTCCTTAAATTATGATATTATTGAACAAAAAATATTTACTTATGCCGATGAAATAAAAGCCAAAAGTGGTGTTGATGTTGATTTAGATGAAATAAAAATTATTTTAGAAGAGTTTAAACAAGAAGTAATAAGGTATGAAAAAGAAACTGTTGATAATCAAAAGAAAACCAATAGACAGTATCTTGAGAATGTTGAAATTTATGTTAGTAGATTAAATAAAATAGTTTCTAAATGGATGGTTCAGTTATATTCTACTTTATTAAAAAAAGATGGCAATATTAAAGTTAGTGATGTTGTTTTCAATATTTTAAGTAACTATAAAGATAAAATTAAAAATATTTATGAAAATGAAGAATGCGTTATAGTTTTAAATAATTTAGAAAAAAAGCAAAAAAAAGAGGTGGTAATATGAAAAAAGGTTTTACTTTAGTAGAATTATTAGCTGTTTTAGTAATATTAGGGTTACTTGGTTTAATAGTTGTTCCTGTCGTTGACAAAATAATTAAGGATAATCGAAATAATTTATATGAATTACAAATTAAAAATATTGAAGAAGGTGCTAGAAATTGGGCTGCTAAAAATCCTTTATCTTTACCAGAAAATGGTAATAGTATGACTAAAACAATTTCCGAATTAGAAAAGGAAGGTTTTATTTCGGTTGATGTGAAGAATCCAAAAACAAATGAAAATTTTTGTGATAGTTCATATGTAACAATTACTAATACTGGAAAAGGTTTTACTTATAAATATGATGTTAATTCTGGCGATTGTAGCAAGTAGGTGATTTATGATAAAAATTAAAACAGATTCAAGAAAAGTAGTAGACGGTGATACTTTCGTTGCTCTTCCAGGAATAAGTAGTGATGGGCACGATTATATTGAGACAGCGATAGAAAATGGTGCTACTAAAATAATTGCGCAACATGGTGAATATAAAGTTCCTACAGTTATCGTTCCAGATACAAGAGTATATTTGAATGATTTATTAAAACAAGAATATGGTTATGTAATTAATGATATGAAAATAATAGGAATTACAGGTACTAATGGTAAGACAACTAGCTGTTTCTTAACATATCAAATATTAAATAAATTAGGAATAAAATGTGCTTATATAGGAACAATAGGTTTTTATTTAAAAGATAAAGTGAGAAATTTACCTAACACATCAGTTGATATAGCTGATTTATATGGATTACTTGTTGAAGCTTATGAAAATGATTATAAATATGTATGTTTAGAAGTTAGTAGTCAAGGATTATCTATGGATAGATTTAAAACAATAAGCTTTGATATAGCAGCATTTACAAATTTAACACAAGATCATTTAGATTACCATAAAACAATGAATAATTACTGTCTTGCTAAGCAACAGTTATTTAAGCAGTTAAAAAAGGATGGTAAGGCAATTATAAATGCTGATGATAAGTATAAAGATTACTATCTACTAAAAGATAATAATAATATAACATTTGGTTTAAATGGTGATTATAAAATAGATGATTTAAAATTTACTAACAAATATTCTATGCTAGATTATTCTTACCAAAATAAAAATTATCAAGTTAAAACAAATTTAATAGGAGAATATAATATTTATAATTTATTAACAGCTATTGTTATTTGTCATGAATTAGGACTTGATTTAAATAAAATAAATAGTGTTTTAGATAATTTAAATATGCCTAGTGGTAGAATGGAAAGAATTGACTATAATAATAATTTAATTATTGTAGATTATGCCCATACCCCTGATGCTATTTCTAACATCATCAAAACTATAAAACCTATATGTAAAGGCAATTTGTATGTTACTTTTGGGTGCACAGGAAGCCGTGATAAAACAAAAAGACCTATTATGACTAATATTGTTTTAGAAAACGTAACGAAAGCTATTATAACTATAGATGATCCTCATGATGAAGATCCTAGTGATATTGTTAAAGATATGTTAAATGGAATAACTTTTAACAATTATGAAGTTTGTTTAGATCGTAAAAAAGCTATTCATAAAGGTATTAATTTGTTAAAAGATAATGATATTTTATTAATTCTTGGTAAAGGCCATGAAGAATTTATTATTTTTAAAGATAAAAAAATACCTTTTAACGATAAAAAAGAAGTGCTTGCTTATATAGAATATAAAAAACAAAGCGTTTAGATGCAAAGAACACCTTGTGATGTTTATCATAAAATATCACGGGAGGTGTTCTTTTTGAATATAAAAAGTGATTCACGTAAAATAAAGAAAGGTGATACATTTATTGCTTTAAAATATGTCAATGATGGGCATGATTATGTTCTTGATGCTATAAAAAGAGGAGCTAGTAAAGTAGTTGTAGAGCACGGGTTATATAATGTTGATACTTTAATAGTTAAAGATACACATGAATATTTGATTAACTACTTAAAAGATAATTATTGGGAACAAATAAAAGGTTTAAAAATTATTGGAATGACAGGTACTAACGGGAAAACAACTACTTGTTATTTATTGCACAAAGCTTTAAATATGTTAGGTGAAAAGTGTGCTTATATAGGGACAATAGGTTTTTATATTGATGATAAAATAAAAGATCTAAATAATACAACACCCGATATTTTAGAGTTATATGAAATGTTACTTGAAGCAAAGAAACAAAAATGTAAGTATGTGGTGATGGAAGTAAGTAGTCACGCTTTAAGTTTAAATCGTGTTAAAGGTTTAGAGTTTGATATCGCTTTATTTTCTAATTTAACGCAAGATCATTTGGACTATCATAAAAATTTAACTAATTATTTGAATGAAAAGAAAAAACTATTTACGATGTTAAGAAATGATTCTTTAGCGCTTATTAATATTGATGATAAATATTATAAAGAGTTTATTATGGAACAAAATAATAATAAAACCTATGGCTTTAAAGATTGTAATTATCAAATAACAAAATATAACTATAATATTAATGGTGGTCATTTTGTTATTAATGATTGTGATATTTATGATACCAAATTGATAGGTAAATATAATATTTATAACCTTACTTTAGTTATAGCAACTTTAACCAATTTAGGATTTGATTATGATAAAATATATAATGTAGTTAAGAATTTAGATAGTCCTAAAGGAAGAATGGATAAAATAATCTATAATAATAATGCAATTATTATAGATTATGCTCATACTCCTGATGCTGTAGAAAAAGCTTTACGTGCGGTTAAAGAATTAAATCCTAACCACATTTATACCATTATAGGATGTGGTGGAGATAGAGATAAAACAAAAAGGCCAATAATGGGTAAAATATCAGTAGAAAATTCTGATTTAGTAATTTTTACTAGTGATAATCCTAGATGTGAAGATCCAAATAAAATAATTGCTGATATCGTACAAAATCTTGACAAAAATAACTATGAAATTGAAATAAATCGCAAAAAAGCTATTATTAGGGGTATACAATTACTAAAAGAAAATGATATACTAATGATACTTGGTAAAGGTCATGAAAATTATCAAATAATAAATAAAGAGAAAATATTTTTTGACGATAAAAAGATTGTACTAGATAATATATAGGAGATGATATAATGTTAATTTTAGCAAAATCTGCTCTAGCACTTATGGTAGCGTTTATAATATCTGTTGTTTTTGGACTTATATTAATACCTTTTTTAAGAAAAATAAAAGCTAATCAAAAGATAAGTATTTTTTTAAGTGAAAAACATAAAAAGAAAGATGGAACACCAACAATGGGTGGTTTAATCTTTATCATTCCAACTATTATTTCTATGATTATTTTAATTTTAATGAATAAATTAGAATGGACTGATAACTTATTTATTATTATGTTTGTCTTTTTATCTTATGCCTTACTTGGTTTTATAGATGATTATTTAATTATAAAAAGACACAATAACGAAGGATTAACAGAAATTCAAAAATTAATTGGGCAAATATTAATTGCTGTTATTTTCTTCTTTATATTTATGAAAAGTGGAAGACAACCTGTATTAGATATTCATACATTAGGTATAAAAATTAATTTTGGATGGTTATATGGTTTCTTTATTTTATTTGTCCTAGTTGCAAGTAGTAATGCAGTTAATTTGACTGATGGCTTAGATGGTTTAGCTGGTGGACTTTCAGCTATAGCATTCTTGTCATTTGGAATTATCAGCTTTGGTTCTTATTGGATAGCTGGAAGTGAAGAAATTGGTATATTCTGTTTTATTTTAGTAGGAGCACTTTTAGGATTTTTAGTTTATAATTCATATCCTGCTAAAGTATTTATGGGAGATACTGGTTCCCTTGCCTTAGGAGCCACTTTAGCAAGTGTTGCTATTATTACTAGTCATGAAATAACATTAATTGTTGTTGGTGGTGTATTTGTAATTGAAACATTATGCAGTATTATCCAGATGATAGCCGGAAGATATTTTAATAAAAAAGTTTTTTTAATGGCTCCTCTTCATCACCATCTAGAAAAACTAGGATGGGCTGAAACAGATATCGTTAAAATGTTTCTAGTTGTTGGCACAATTTTGGGTATGTCAGCAGTATTGTTTGCTGTATGGTTATAAAAAGTGTATAATAATTATATAAAATAGGGTATAATTAATAAGAAGGTACTGGTGAAGTAAATGAAATTAAATAATAAAAAAGGCTTTACTTTAATTGAGTTATTAGCAGTAATTGTAGTACTAGCCATCATCGCACTAATTGCAACACCAATAGTAATGAATACTATAGAAAAATCTAAAAAAGGTGCAGCTATAGAAAGTGCTAATAATTTAATAAAGTCGGCAGAATATTATATTTTGCAAACAAAAAGTAGATATGGAAAAGTTAGTGTTTTAGACGAGAAATTAAATTATAGTGGCAATAAACCTGATTTAGGTGAAGTAGAAATAAATAAGGATGGTAAATCACGTATATATACTTATCTAAATGGTTATTGTGTAACAAAAGATTATGAAAACGAGACACCATATGCTACTAAGACAAGTAAAGAAGAATGTAATTGGTATGCAACAGATAATTATGAGACAACAGAGGGAACAACATTTACATTAAATAATCAAAAAATAAAGAATTATTTAATATATGGTAATTCAACTCAAG
>OLHA01000799.1_pt1 | contig 17939 bp, 16 predicted proteins | sample 1605961 | NCBI WGS metagenome assembly OLHA01 (sample SAMN03283288) | human gut metagenome | biome: human-associated habitat; material: feces | host: Homo sapiens | place: Peru | collected 2012
CCTCCTCGTCGAGAGCGGCGCTGGTAATCAGCATGGTTTCGTACTTTGCCATTTTGTAGCACCTCCTTTTGGACTTGAGGGCCTCAAGGTTATGAGGCCAAGGTACACGGTCCGTGCGGCTTCGCCCGGTCCGTGTGGTGTGTCTGTTCAGACAGCAATTTATTATAGCAAGTGATTTTTGCTTTGTCAAGCCCTGCAACGCGAAATCTTGCACAAAAAATAAAACGGAAACAGGGCAAAACTTTAGCCAAATCTTAATCGAAATCGTTTTGCTTTTAACAAGCGGCTGCGCTATAATATGGTACGGTACGGGAGACGGCGCGCGGCCGCCCCCCGTCGGAAAAACAAAATATGAGAATAAACGAAAGAAGGTACTTTTATGTATTCGGTCTTCCGGAATCTCGCCATCATCATGCTCACGGCCAAGTTCTTCGGGCTGGTGGCCCGCAAGTGCAAGGCCCCGCAGGTGGTGGGCGAGATCATCGCGGGTCTTCTGATCGGCCCGTGTCTGCTGAACCTCGTGCACATCAGCGATACCATCTCCGTCTTCGCGGAGATCGGCGTGGTGCTGCTGATGTTCTCCACCGGCCTTGGCACCAACCTGAAGGAGCTGATGCGGGCAGGCCCCATCGCGACGCTGATCGCCTGTGTGGGCGTGGCGGTGCCGCTGGTAGGTGGCACTCTCCTTTATAGTGTATTCTACGGCTTTTCAGCCGTGGGCAGCCCGGAGTTCTACCGGGCACTCTTCATCGGCACCATCATGACAGCCACCAGCGTGTCCATCACGGTGGCGACGCTGCAGGAGCTGGGCCACCTGAAGAGCTTTCTCGGCACCACCATCGTCAGCGCGGCGGTCATCGATGACGTCATCGGCATCGTGGTGCTGACCTGCGTGCTGGGTGCCAGCTCCGGCACCGGCACGGGGCTGGGCAAGGTGCTGTTCAACACCGTCCTCTTCTTCGCCACGGCCATCGGCGTGGGCCTTATCGTCCACTTCGCGATGAAGTGGCTGGACAAGCGCAACCCCCACACCCAGCGCATCACCATCGTCAGCATGGTGTTCTGCTTTGCCATGGCCTACATCGCCGAGGAATACTTCGGCATCGCGGATATCACGGGCGCCTACATCGCGGGCATCGTGCTCTGCTCGATGGATGACGCTTCCTATGTGGAGCGCCGGGTGGACATCAGCAACTATGTGGTGTTCGCGCCGGTCTTCTTCGCCAGCATCGGCCTGAAGACCGACATCAGCGGCCTGACCCCCAGCATCCTGCTGTTCAGTGTCTGCTTCGTGATCGTGGCCCTCATCACCAAGATCATCGGCTGCGGTCTGGCCGCCAAGATCTGCCGCTTCAGCTGGGAGGATTCTCTCAAAGTCGGCGTGGGCATGATGACCCGCGGCGAGGTGGCGCTGATCGTGGCCCAGAAGGGCCTCGAAGTGGGCGTGGTGGACCCCGTTTACTTCACGGCGGTCATCCTGCTGATCGTGGTCTCCTCGGTGGCAACGCCGCTGGTGCTGAAGCTCCTCTTCACCAAGCACCCGCCGAAGCCCCATCCCAGTCAGGCGGAAGCTTGATCGTATCACAAAGGACCCCCGGCCATTCGACCGGGGGTCTTTTGCTGTAATGGGGGAAGGTCGGTGCCGACGGCGGGGTCAAAGGCCCCAAAATTGGAAAATAGATGGATTCCGGCCCGGAAATCGTGTATAATGAAGTTAAAATTAAGGTAAAAATCCGGGAAAGGAATTTTTCTATGGGAATTGTAGTGATCGGTGCCGTTTTTGTGGACATCAAAGGTTATCCGCTCTCCACCTACATCCCCGGCGGGCGCAATGCTGGGCGGGTGGAGCAGGTGCACGGCGGTGTGAGCCGCAATGTGGCGGAGGATATCGCCAACGTGGAACTGCGCCCGACCTTCGTGGGTCTGGTGGACGATACGGGCATGGGGCAGGACGTCATTGATAAGCTGTCCAACCACAAGGTGAACACCAAGTTCATCCAGCGGGTGCCGGACGGCATGGGCACATGGCTGGCCATTTTCAACAACGACGGCGACGTCTGTGCGGCCATCTCCAAGCGCCCGGATACCGCCCCCCTGACCAAGCTCTTGGAGGAGCAGGGCGATGAGATCTTCGCGGACTGCGACAACATCGCGCTGGAACTGGACCTCGAAAAGGAGACCGTGAAGCAGACCCTGCGCTACGCCAAGAAGTACGGCAAAAAGGTGTTCGCCGCGGTCTCCAACATGAGCATTGCCATGGAGCGCCGGGACTTTTTGCAGCAGATCGATTGTTTTGTCTGCAACCAGCAGGAGGCCGGGCTGCTCTTCTCGGACGATTACGGCCACTTGGAACCCGCTGAGATGTGCAAGGTGCTGGCCGCCAATGTCAAGAGCGCGAACATCCCCTGCATGGTGGTCACGATGGGCGACAAGGGCGCGGTCTATGCCCATGCCGACGGCGACTGCGGCATCGTTCCCGCCAAGAAGGTGGACGTCATCGACACCACCGGCGCGGGTGACGCTTTCTTCGCCGGAACGGTCATCGGCCTGACCTATGGCAAGACGCTGGCCGAATCCTGCGAGATCGGCAGCCGCCTCGCCGCCTCGGTCATCTGCATTACCGAGAATGTCTGCCCCCGTTTCCGCCCGCTGGAATTCGGGCTGGATGTGCCGGTAGTGGACTGATCCAACCAAACACACAAAGCAGAATCCCTTTTCGAAACTGGTTTCGGGAAGGGATTTTTGTGATAAAACCATATTGACGCGCCTATGAAATTAGTGTAGAATTTTTGTGAAAATAGGTTGTGAGCGAAAAGCGGTCTGCGGCGGGAATTGCGGAACCTTCCGTCCGGGCGGTTTATTGGGGCGCTTTGAATCAAAATAGATGGGGAAATCAGAATGATACAATGTGTGCTGCGCTGGAACAACGAGCGGCTTTACAAAGTCGAGTTGGAAAACGGCAAAAGCTTTACGGTCGGCAGCGGCAAGAACGACACGCTCTTTGTGGAGGAACTGCTGCCCGGCCAACTCAAGTTTACCTATAAAAAGGGCGCGTTATATGCGTCCGGCAAAAAGCTGCGGGACCTTTACACCGAGGCCATCGGGGGAAGTGCGACCCTGCAGCGGATCACCGACGAGCTGCCGTTGACGATCTGCTGGCAGGAGGCGGGAGAAGCTGCCGGGCAGAAATATACGCTGCCCTACCGCGGGGTCGTGACCATCGGCCGGAAGAACGAAAACAACATTGTGCTGGACGAGGGCACCGTCTCCGGCTACCAGATGACGCTGCGGTGCGAGGAGGGCATGGCCTACCTCGAAGACGGCGGCCACAACCGCCAGAGCACCAACGGCACCTACCTGAACGGCCACCGCATCCAAAAGGCAAAGCTCAAGTCCGGCGACATCATCGATCTGCTCCACCTGCGCATCGAGGTGAAAAACTCGGAACTCGTCTTCGTGGATGCCGGGCGGCGGCTGCACTTCAATACCTCCGGCGTGGGGCTGGGCACCACCCAGAACAGCCGCAAGCATCTGCGCTACCGGCGCTCGCCGCGCCAGCGGGAGCGGTTGCCCGCAGAGCCGATCGTGCTGCAGCGCCCGCCCACAAAGGCGCGGCTGTTTGAAAAACGGCGCGGCTTCCTTGCATCGCTGTTGGGCAGCGGTGCCATGGTGGGCGCTTCGCTGGCCATGGGCGCGGCGTCGCCCGCGCTGATCGCCGCCCGCGCGGCCAGCCTCGTTTCGCCCGTGAGCAGTGTCGTCATGGGCAAGAGCGACAACAAGCGCGACCTCAAAAAATATCAGGAATACGAACAGAAACGCCGCGAGAAGTACGGCGCATATATAGAATCCCAACAGGCGGTCATTCAGCAGACGGCCGAAAAGCAGCGCGAGATCCTGACGCGGGAGAACCCCGCCCCGGAGACCTGCACCGAGGGTCTGGCCGACCTGAAGCTCTCGTTATGGGAGCGCAGCCCCAAAGATGAGGACTTTTTGCAGCTCCGCGTCGGCATGGGCTACGAGCCCCTCTGCGTGCCCATCAAGGAGCCGATGGAGAGTTCCGGCATCCAGATGGAGGACGACGATGTGGCCGAACTGGCCAAGGAGATCATCGAGGAGAACCGCATCGTGGACCATGTGCCCACCCGCATCGACCTGCGGAAATACCGTGCGTGCGGCTTGATCGGTGACCACCGCCGGGTCGTCTCCCTGCTGAAAAATCTCATCGTAGCCATGACCTATTCCCACTTCTACACCGAAGTGAAGCTGGTGGGCATCTTCGACGAGGACGAAAAAGAACTCTGGCAGGCGCTGCGCTGGCTGCCCCATATCTGGGACGCCGAGGAGCAGACCCGCTACCTTGCCTTTGACGAGAAGAGCGCAAACAGTCTGAGCGACTTGTTCCACGACCTGTTCCGGGGCGAGGGCAAGAGCGACTCGACCCACTACGTCTTCCTTATGGGGTCCTACCGGATGGCCGAGCGGCTCAAGGTCGTGAGCGACATCCTGAACGGCGGGCCGGGCGTAAATGCCTCCATCCTCTTCGCCTACGATCTGGGAAACATCTCCGCCGACGAACAGCTGGGCTATCTGCCGCAGCAGTGCCAGTTCGTCGTGAATCTCGATTTCCCGCCGGAACCCTGCTGCTACGATGTGACCCAGACCGAGAAAAAGGCCCTCTTCACCCCGGACCCGGAGATCAAGGCCGACGCCTTCGACCGCTACTGCCGCACGCTGTCGGCAGTGGAGGTCAGCGGCGGTGCGGCCCATCTGGAGATCCCTTCCGCCATTACGTTCTTACAAGGGATGAACGTGAACACGGTGGAGGAGCTGGACGCATGGGACCGCTGGACGCAGGAGCGGAAGAACATGAGCACCCCCATCGGTGCGATGGCGGGCGGCAAGCCCTTCTACCTCGATGTCGTCAACGACGGCCCGCACGGTCTGGTGGCCGGTACGTCCGGCTCCGGCAAGAGCGAACTGCTGACGACATGGCTGCTCTCGCTGGCGGTGAATTATCATCCCTACGACGTTTCCTTCGTCATCATCGACTACAAGGGCGGCGGTCTGGCCAACACGCTGGAAGGGCTGCCCCACATGGTCGGCAAGATCACGAACATCGGCAACAACATCCAGCGCTCCATGGTCTCGCTGCACAGCGAGCTGCTCCGCCGCCAGAAAATTTTTGCGAAGTGCGGCGTTTCCAAGTTCAGCGATTACAGCAAGGGGTTCCACGCGGGCAAGTTCCGGGAACCGATGCCCCGGCTGCTGATCGTGGCCGACGAGTTCCGCGAACTGCGCAGTCAGGAGCCGGAGTTCATGCAGTCCTTGGTCAGTGCGGCCACCATCGGCCGTTCGCTGGGCATCAATCTGGTGCTGGCCACCCAGAACCCTTCGGGCATCGTGGACGACCAGATCCGCGCCAACACCAACTTCGCCATCTGCCTCAAGGTGCAGAACGCTTCGGCCAGCCGCGATATGCTGGGCACATCGGACGCGGCGCACCTGTCGCAGGCGGGCCGTGCCTACGTCAAGGTCGGCGACAATGACGTGTACGAACAGATTCAGTCCTATTGGTGCGGCGCACCCTATCTGGGGGATCGGAAAGCGACCGCCAGCGTGGGCAATCAGGTCCGCGTGGTGGAGCTGAACGGTGAGCGCATCAAGACCGTTCACGAGGAGCGCACCCGCTTCCAGTCCGATTTGGACGAGCTGGCCGCCGTCTCGAAGTATCTGACCAAGGTGGCGAACGAACACCACCTTGATAAAATGCCTTGTCCGTGGCTGCCGGAGCTGCCCGATGCCATCCCGCTGGACGAGCTGGGCGTGCCCGGCGCCTTCGAGGGCGGGGACTGGCCCGGCGCGCTGCCGTGGCTGCAGATCCCCGTGGGCCGCTACGACCGCCCGGAACTGCAGGAGCAGGGTGTGCTCTGCCTCGACCTCGAAGCCGAGGGCCATTACGGCATCTACGGCTGTGCGGGCAGCGGCAAAACCATGCTGCTCAAGGCGATCCTGTGCAGTCTGGGCCGGTGGTACCGCCCGAAGGACATCTCCATCTACATCATCGACCTTGGCAGCTGGAGCTTGAAGACCATGGAGCAGATGCCCCATGTCGGCGGCGTGGTGCTGAGCAGCGAAGAGGAAAAGTTCGACAAGCTGGCCTACATCCTGCGGGAAGAGTTCGCCAAACGGAAGAAGGCTTTCTCGAAGCACGGCATCAGCTCCCTCAAGGATTACCGCGAGAATGTCTCGGACGACATCCCCGCCGTGGTGCTGGCCATCGACAACATCCAGCCCATCTTTGAACTCTGCCCCGCTTACGAGGAACTGCTGACCACCATTGCACAGGAAGGTGCCAGCTATGGCATCTACCTGATCTACACAGCCAGCACCCAGACGGGCATCCGCTACAAGATCACCCAGAATACCTCCGGTGCCATCGCCTTTGAGATGAACGACGATACGATGTACGGTCAGCTCGTGGGCGGCAGCCGGGCTTCGCACCGGCTGGTGGCCGGGGCCAAGGGCCGCGCCCTCATCAAGAAGACCGGCGGCCCGGTGGTGTTCCAGACCGCGCTTTACGTGCCCGGCGAGAACGAAAAGGAGCGGGTCGCCGCCCTGAAGGAATCGCTGGAGTGGATGGACCGGAGCTGGCACGGTGCCCGCCCGGAGCCTATCCCGGTGATGCCGGAATCGGTGAGCGTGGACGAGACCAGCAGCCTCTACCAGCAGCGGGATCAACTGCCCATCGGCAACAGCACCAAGAGCTTTGCCCCCGTCAGCTTGGACCTTGCGGCCAGCGGCACCGTGCTGCTGACCGGCCCCTCCGGCTGCGGCAAGAGCCGGATGCTGCAGACCGTTGCCAAACTGCTGACCAGCCGGGAGGACAACGAGCTGATCATTCTGGACAGCAGCCGCAGGGGCCTTGCGGAACTGGAACCGCTGGGCCGTTATGTGGACACCCAAGACGCCGAGCTGCTGAGCCGCACGATGCGGAAGTTCATCGAAGAACTGGTCAGCCGCGAAGCGGAGTGCCGCGACGCCGCAACCGATGCGGAACGTCAGGCTCTGCTGACTCAGATGCCGCAGATCTGTGTTCTCATCGACGACCTGAAGGAGATGACCGACTCGGAGGATGAGGCCATGCTCCGGCAACTGCTCAACGGCATCAAGTTCGCGAAAAAACTGGGGGCCGTCATCCTTGCGGCGGAACGCACCGAGGACGCCAACGCGGGCTCGGCCATGGACCCCATCGTGAGCAAGATGACGGCTTCACCCAATGTGCTGCTGCTGGGCGGCACGGTGCAGTCGGTCACCTTCCACATCTGCGGCGACCTTGGCCCGGAGGAGAAGATCCAATCGCTCGACGAGGGCTATGGCTACCTGCTGGGGCCGGAGCAGACCGAAAAAATCAAACTGGTCGAAGCGTGAGGTGAGCACAGATGAATCATTTGATCGTGACCGTGGGCGACAGCTTTTCGGGCCGGAAGTTCGACCTTGAAGTGCCGAAGGACGTGGAAAGCGAAAAGCTGCTGGACGACATTCTAGAAACGCTGCGCGGCTATGCGCCGGAACTGCAGTGGCGGATCTCGGAGGTCGCCTTGTGGGACCGCCGCCTTGGCCGGATGCTGAAACCCGGCGAAACGCTGGAAGAAGCGGGCGTCTGGAACGGCGATACCCTGTACTTGGCCCAGAAATAACTTTGTTTCATCCTCTTTTTGGGGTTGAAAAATAATCCACCTTTATAAAAAAGAAAGAAGGAATCTATTATGGCAATTCGCGTGGATGCGGATACTCTTCACAGCAAGGCAAATGAGCTGCGTACTCTGCTGAGCAACCACAACGACAACGTGGGCAGAATGCGTACTCTGGTCAACAACCTGAGCGGTGAGTTCACCGGTGCTGCTGCAACTGCTTACATCGAGAAGTTCAACGGCATGGAGTCTACCTTCACTCAGTTCGCTGAGATGATCGAGAGCTTTGCTACCAATCTGGACACCGTTGCCAACAGCTTCACCGAGCAGGACAACTCTCTGGCCGGCAGCCTGAAGGGCTAACCGGCGGGGTGCTTGTTCCGCTCAAAGCCAATTTGAGGAACAAGCGCCTCTCCGTGCACCCGACGCCGATGCGGGGGCAGGGACAGGCGCTTGTACGCAAAGCGAGGAGGAATGAACATGGAATTGACGCTCAGGATGCAGGAAATTTATTTTCTGGGCAAACGGCTGAACGGCGATCATCTGAATTACAGCTACATTGCGGCCATGCCGGAGATCAGCCAGCGCCGCGCCGTGATCGAGCAGGAATGCGAAGAGGCGCTGGAAAAGTGCGGCGCGGTGGAAGAAAACCTGCTGGGCGAGCTTACGGTCCGCCCGGAGGCTGCGGCCTTTCTGCACCCGCTCTTTTTCGGGGACTACGAGTCCGAGCTGATGCTGGAAAATACTTCGACCCATGATAACATCCACTGGATGTTCCACCGGGAAATGACCGAGGACGGCCCCCGCTGGCTGGCAGCGGAGTGGAACGGCGAGACCGTCCGCTTCACCTCCGACATGGAGCGGGTCAAGGCAAAGCTGCAGCCGCTTCTGCGGCCGGGCAGCGGCGCGGGCACCGAGCTGAGCGATGCGGAGATCACCGACCAGATCTCGGAGGTGCTGCTGCTGAAGAATCTGGACGCGGACGGCGAGCCGCTGGTGATCCTGTACATGATGGTGAACGGCTGCTGGTACGAGCAGACCGAAAATGAGAAAAACCGCCCCGTGCCGCCGGAGGAATTCCGGCAGGAGGCGTGGAATCTGCTGCAAGGAGGGGAAAACGGATGGCATACCGTGATATGAATGGTAAAGTCATGATCGACGAAGCTGCCGCGCAGGCCGATATCCGGCAGGAGCGGCAGGCGGAGCAGATCCTGCGCCGGGCGGCGAATGCGCTGCAGGCGGTGCAGAACGAGTCCAACAGTTTTCAGGGGGAGACGGCTGCGGCCATCGGTGAACGGGCTGAGCAGCTCCGCCGCCAGATCCTGAATCTTATCAGCGACCTCGAAGATACCCAGAACTACACCCAGCGCGTCGTCCGCCGCTACTGGCTGCTGGACCAGAAATGGAAGCAGATCTTCGAGAGTTCGCGGTAAGAGAAGGGGGAGTGTGAGATGGCAAAGATCAAAGTCAATGTGGACACCCTGCGGGACAATGCCAATCAGGTGACCCGGCAGATTCAGGCACTGGAATCCCTGAACAGCCGGTTGGATCAGCTGCTGAACCAGATCGAGGGAAGCTGGACCGGCAACGCCAGCGAGCAGTATCTGGCGACCATGCGCCAGCACAAACAGAAGACACAGGCCATGGTCAAGGTGCTGGAGACCTTCCGGGACTACATGCAGCGGGCGGCGGCGCGGTTCGAAGGCGTCGATCACGACGGTGCGACCCGCATCCGCAACAGTTAATGGGGTGAAGAAATGATCAATTTGGATACCGAACAACTGAAAAGTCTTTTGGCCCAGTTGGAAAGCGCGAACAACCAGATCGACGAAGCCATGGCGTGCCTTCAGCGGGTAACCACCCACAGCAGCTGGGGCTGCGCCGAGCGCAACACGATCAACGAGCACATCCTAGAAAACCGCCAGCAGATGCAGCGGGTCCAGCAGGAGAGCGAAAGCTTCCTGACCGCAACCCGCGCCGTGGCCGACGATTTCTGCACCACGGAGAACGATATCTCCAACTGGTTCGCTTCGGTGGACGAGGCTATTGCACGGGTCAACGGCATCCGGGTGGGCAGTATCGCGTCCATTGCGGCGGCTGCAAAAAAAGCGTTCGAAAATATCAAATGGAAAACGACCTGCCCCCATATGGATCCGCGCATAGGTGTGATCGGGAAGATCGTTTCGTCGAGGGTGTCAGTGAGCTATATGAGTCAGACCAAGCTCAGCGACATGGACCTGTAACCGAATGGAGTGAGGATAGAGAATGAAACAAATTCAGATCACGCCCGCTGAGCTGCGGACTCAGGCGGCGGAGTTGAACTCGCTCCGGGCGGAGTACGAGAGCCTGTTCTCCAACCTGAACAGCGTGCTGAACCGGACGAACGATGCGTGGAGCGAGAACCTCTCCCACAACTTCGTGGGTAAAATCAGCTCCACCCAGAAAAGCTGCTCCAGCATCCTTGAAGCGCTCCAGTGGGGTTCCACTGCCGCCACCAAGAGCGCCGAAAGCTTCGAGACCATCGATAATACGCTGGCCAATGGGCTGAATGGGAGCGCTGCTTCGGATGGCGGTTCCAACGCCGGTGGCAGTGATGGCGGCGGCTTCCGCAGCGGAGAGACCAAGAGCATGAATTCCACGGTTTTGAGCCTTCTGGGTAAAATGGGCTTTGCGGGCTCGCTGATTGCGGGTAATTTGAAGCTGCTCGAATCGCTTGGCAAGGCGACAAAAGACTGGAATGCAAAAAATGTGACGTCGCTGCTGAAAAATGCGCAATCGACCGTGAAGGGCATCTCGGAATTCTTCAAAGATGCGGAAAAGCTGGAAAAGTATTCGCATCTGACGACAAAGGGCGCTGTGACGACCGGCTTGAAGCGTTTCCTTGGCCTGAACAAGTATATGAAGAACGCATCGAAGGCCAGCTCGTTCTCGACGAAGTTCTACAACAATTTCCAGAAGCTGAAAAGCGGCGGCCCGTTCAAGAATTTCACGAAGGGTGGCGCAACCAGTGCATTCGCATGGATCGGCACAGGCCTGAGCGCGGTCGCGAACGGCATTACAAACTTCGATGCGTATAAGGCCGGAAAGATCGACAAGATCCATGCCATCGCGAACACGGTAGTTTCGACGGGTGTTGATGTCGTGAAAAACTGGGCCATCGGTGTTGGCGTGGCCGCAGCGGTGGTGGCGATCGCACCGGGCGCAACTGCGGTGGCAGTCGGTGCGGCAACGGTGGCTGCAACGGTGGCAATCGATGCCGGATGCAAGTGGGTCACAAAGACGATCACGAAGAAGACAACGGGCAAGGATTCGGATGGTCTGGACAGTACGCAGCTTATTACAAAGGCAATCGTTGGCGTGGGCGACTGCGCGGTAGGCCTTGGCAAGAAGGCGGTACAGGGACTGAAGGATCTCGTTCCGAAAATCAAACTGCCCGGCGCAAATACAGGAGCGATTCCCGCTCCGGCAGTCTAAAAAACTAGAGGAGGAACTAGAGCGTGAAGCAGGAACTTTTTTTACCGATCGGCTCGGTTGTAAAGCTGAAGGGTGCTGAAAAGCGTGTGATGATCTATGGCATCATGCAGGTTGCGTCGAACGAAGAAGAAAAGAAAATCTATGACTATGTCGGCGTGATCTATCCGGAGGGAAATGTATCGCCGGAAGATCAGTTGTTCTTTAATGAGGACGACATTGAGCGGATCGACTTCTACGGCTTCTCGGACTACGAGCGGCAGGAGTTTATGGAAGAAGTAAAAGAATCTTTTTTGAAAGAGGAGAACAATCATGTTGAAAGCAAGTGAGTATCTTCCCATTGGCACCGTCGTGAAGCTGAAGGACGGCGATAAAAAGCTGATGATCTTCGGTATTGCACAGACAGTGAATAACCCCGGCGAAAAGCCGCAGGAGTTTGACTATATCGGTGTGCCGTACCCGGAGGGAAATCTGGGCACGGATTACCAGTATATGTTCCAGCACTCGGATATTGAAACAATCTTCTTCAAGGGGTTCAACAATGCCGAGCGGCAGGAGTTCGTTCAAACCGTGGCTGAATTCTACGAGAAGAAGCATTGATGGAGCTAAAAATGCAGTATCAATTATCCGCCGCGTGCCTGTGCAATATGGGCCGGGTGCGCGGCAACAACGAGGACAATTTTTATTTTGATGGCCGGACGATGCCGCTGGACCACACCAGCCTCGACAAGCCCCTTTTGCAGGACGTTTCCACCAGCCCCTTTGCGGCCTTTGGCGTGTTTGACGGTATGGGCGGCGAGGAAAACGGCGAAGTGGCGTCCTTTGTGGCGGCAGAGACCTTCAAGGATAAGTGCCGCTGGCTGCGGGAGTATGTGGCCCCGCAGCAGCAGTTTCTGGCCGAGGCGTCCGCTGCAATGAACGACGCCGTTGCCGCCGAGGCGCGGAAGGTCCCCGGCCGGGTGGGCACCACGGGCGTGATGCTCTGCTTCAGCGAGGACGAGGTGTACTGCGGTAATGTGGGTGACAGCCGGGCCTACCGGTTCCACAAGAGCGCGCTGTTCCAGCTTTCCACCGACCACAACGATGCCAAGTTCCTGCGGGATCACGGCGTTGTGGGGCGCAAGCCGAGGCTGACCCAGTATATCGGGCTGGATCCGGAAGAAATGATGATCGAACCCTCCTATGCAAAGGAAAAATTGCAGCAGGGCGACCGGTATCTGCTGTGCAGCGACGGCCTGACCGATATGCTGGACAACCTCACCCTCTGCAGCATTCTCAAAAATAGCGCCACCGTCCAGCAGGGCGTGGAAGCGCTGATGGATGCGGCGCTGGAACGTGGCGGCCGGGATAACATCACGATCATTCTGGTCGAAGTCGAGGAGGTGCGGGCGTAACCATGGCAGAACTGAATACATTGCCGGGCTGGAAATGCGTCCGGCAGATCGGCGCGGGCAGTTTCGGCAAGGTGTATGAGATCCAGCACACCGAGTACGGCAAGGTGTATAAGGCGGCGCTGAAGGTCGTGCGCATCCCGCAGGACCCCTCCGACCTGAAGCGGGCCTACAGCGAGGGCATGGACCGGGAAGGGGCGACCACCTACTTCCGCAGCTTCGTGGAGAACCTGACGGACGAATTCGCCATCATGGACGAGATCAAGGGCTTCACGAACATCGTCTCCTACGAGGACCACATGGTCATCGAGCACCCGGACGAGATCGCGTGGGATATCCTGATCCGGATGGAGCTGCTGACCTCCCTGCCCGACTACTGCACCACCCACACCATGAGCGAAAAGCAGGTCATCCAGCTGGGCATGGATATCTGCAACGCGCTGGAGATCTGCGAGGAAAAGAAGATCATCCACCGCGATATCAAGCCGGACAACATCTTTGTGAACGACCGCGGCGACTTCAAGCTGGGCGATTTCGGCATCGCCCGCACCGTGGAAAAAACCATGTCCGGCATGTCCAAGAAGGGCACTTACGATTACATGGCCCCGGAGGTCTACCTCTGCCGGCCCTACGGCCAGACCGTTGACCTGTACTCGCTGGGCACCATGCTCTACCGCTTCCTGAACAAGAACCGTCTGCCGTTCCTGCCCTTCGGCAACCTGCGGCCGGACGACCGGACCAACGCGCTGGAACAGCGGATGAGCGGGGCCATGCCCCAGCCGCCGGTGAACGGCAGCGAGCAGCTCAAGGCTGTGGTCATGAAGTCCATCGCCTTTGACGCCAAGGAACGCTACCAGACCGCCGCCGAGTTCCGTCAGGCGTTGAAGGACTGCATCCCCTTCATCGTGTACGAGGGCGTGGAGGACGCAAAGCCCATCGACCTCGACGATCCGGATGCCGGTTCGCTGTCCCTGCGTCCGGGGGACTACACCATGCCGCCTATCGTGGACACGCCGCCCCATTATGAAGAGGACAGCGGCACCCAAGGCGGCGACACCGCGCCCGGCGGCACCATCTGGGGCGGCGCCGACGACGGCCCCAAAGGCGGGGGAGCGCAGGACACCGGCACGCAGGGCGAAGCTTACCCAGAAGGCAAGACCGTCTATGGCGACAAGGAGACCCTGCTCGTCAACAAGAAAAAGCACCTGCCCAAGCAGTATATCGCCATCGCGGCGGTGGTGGCGGCTGCGGCCATCGGCGGCGGCGTGATGCTTTCCCGCCCGAAGCCCGCGCCCGCCCCGGTCTCCTCGGTGAGCGCAGCGGCCAAGACCCTGACTTACGCGGTCAAGGGCAAGGGCGGCACGCTGAAGACCAGCGAGGAGAGCGGCGTGGATTCCATCAAGTTCGAGGATGGCGACGAGCTGCTTCAGGTCACAGCCGTTCCGGATAAGGGGTACAAGTTTGACCGCTGGAGCGACGGCTACACCCGCGCCGAGCGCACCGACAAGCCCGGCGAAAAGACCGGCACCCTGTACGCGATTTTCGTCGAGGACAGTGCGTCCGAAGAAGTGACGTATACCCTGAGATATCGCGTCAGCGGCGAAGGCGGCTCAGTGATGGCAGTGGACGATGCCACTTCGGGGCGGCAGACTGGTGTCATTTTTAATCTTTCGGAAGATGCTGACCCCGTTACGGTCAAAGCGGTCGCAGACGATGGCTACCACTTCGTCGAATGGAGCGACGGCGTGACGGATGCGACCCGCACAGACAATGACGGAGAATTCATGCACGATGTGGATGTTTTGGCTATTTTCGAGAAAGATGCCGACTCGGATTCGACGCCGAGTTCGAAACCGAAAAAGGTCGATCCGACGCCGTCTCCCTCTCCGTCGCCTTCGCCCTCGCCGTCTCCCGCTCCGTCTCCGGCTCCCACCCCGGCTCCCACCCCGGCTCCGGTCGCGGAAAACTGGAGCATGTCGGCTGCGTCTGTGGGCGGCGGCTCGGTGAGCATTACGATCAACAGCAGTTCGGCGGTGGCCGTCAAGGCGGTGCTGGTCTACAAGGCCAACACGTCCTTGCAGTATTCGGCGGGTACCATCGGCAACTGGGCGTCCGGCACCTATACGTGGACGGCCAGCCGCCAAGGGCCTCCGGGTGACTACACCATCCGCTTTTATAGCGCCAGCGGTCAGCAGATGGCCTCTGTAGACGTTACGCTGTAAGGGAGGTGCGGCAGCCGAACGGACTTTTTTGAGGATTGTTTTACAAAAAAAGAAAGGAAGAATCAACGATGAAACTGAAAAATGTACTGAAATACGGCGTTGCTGCGGCAGCGCTCAGCATGGTGCTCCTGTGCGCCCCGGCGGCTTATGCGGAGGGCCCGGAGGCGGAGGCTGCCCCGGCTGACCCCGCTGTGGCTGCGGAATCCGTGGAGGATGAGAACGCCCTCTTCACCGGAATGCACCTGAGCCAGAGCTCCATGACCCTGACCGTGCGCAGCAGCAACCAGAACCCGTCCTCTTCCCTGAGCGTGCGCCGCACCGATGAGGAGTATTCCAGCGTGCGCTGGACCAGTTCCAACGGCTCGGTGGCCTCGGTGGACAGCTATGGCACCGTGACCGCACGCGGCGTGGGCTACGCCACCATCACTGCCACCACCAACAAGGGTGAGTCCGCTACCTGCCGCGTGACCGTGGAGCGCGCCACCGCAGAGCTGGACCGCTCCTACCTGTGCCTGAATATCACCTACGATAATGCACACCCCACCGACCAGCTGAACCTGCAGGATTCCTACTACGGTTCCAGCTATGAGCGCTGGAGCAGCAGCAACACCAATGTCGTCACCGTTTCCGACGGCGGCATGGTCACTGCACAGGGCGTGGGCACCGCTACCGTTACCGCCCGCACCTCCAACGGCGAGTCCGCAAGCTGCCGCGTCACCGTCAGCAACAGCGTGGGCGATGTCTCTGTGAGCCAGACCGTTCTGCTGATGCCGGACGTCGGTTCCGTCCAGCAGTTGAGCGCAACCATCGCCGCCGCAGGTGGTGAGGGCATGGCCCGCACTTGGGTCAGCATGAACCCCGCCGTCGCGACCGTCAGCGAGTCCGGCTACGTCACCGCTGTGGGCAATGGCGAGACCAAGATCATCGTTTCCTCTCCCGACGGCAAGTACGCCGAGTGCACCTGCTACGTCGGCGATGCAGCCCGCCAGTACCAGTCTCAGCAGCAGATGCAGGCTGCGCTGGGCGTTGTGGTCCTCGTGGTCGTCGCAGGTGTTATCATCCTCGTGATGATGGGCGGCGCAGCCTAAACGGCGGCTTCCCGGTCTCCAAATCGTAAAAGCAAAGGGACTGTTGCAAAACTCCTTCCGTCATCGCTTACGCGATGCCGGAGAGAGCTGTTTGCAACGGTCCCTTTTTTGCGCGGTCCAGAGAGAAAAAATTACGGTTTTTTCGATGCGAAAAGCCCGGCGGCAAGGCCGCTGGCGAGGATCGCGGCACCCAGCGCCGCAAGGCCCGCCCCGGCCTGACCGAAGGCGTCTCCCAGCGCACCCACGAGGGGGCTGGCGGGAATCATGAGCAGACTGTAGGCCATGCTGTCCACGCTGATGAGGGTGGCCCGCTGGTCGCTGGGAATGGCGTCGTTCAGCTTCTGGCTTTCATGCAAAAGGTACACTTCCAGTGTGCCCTGCACCAGCATCATGCCGAACAGACCGCCCCACGCGGGGGCAAGGCCCACCAGCAGCGTGCCGACGCCGCAGAGCAGGGCGCAGACGGAGTAAAACCGCCGCATGGAGCGGAACCGGACCCGGCGGCCCACTTCAGCGCCCAGCACACAGGCAGCACCGCCCAGCAGCAGGGGAAGAAAGAGGAGCTCTGTGGGCCAGCCCAGCTCAATGAGCCGCTGCTGCAAGAACATTTTGGTCAGGTAGCTGGGCACCGAGACGACGGCGCTGGAAACGATGAGCTTGGCCGCCAGCGGCGTGGTGCGCAGGATGCTCAGGCTGTTGCGCGCCAGTTTGGTGAACTGGCCGGGCAGCGCGCGGAGAGTCTGCCTTCCCCGGCTGGCCTGTGCCTTGGTGACGATGGGCTCCTCCATCAGCGCAAGGGCGGCGGTGGAAACGCCCTCGAACGCAGCGCTCAGCAGGTAAAAGCCCGCAAAGCCGAGGAAGCGCTTCAAAAGGCTGGCCAGCGAACCCACGGCGTTGGCCAGCATGGAAATCTGGGAACTGTTGGCGGAGACTTGGATGTACTCGTCCTCGCGGCCCTCGGTCTTCAGGCTGTCGTAGACAAGGGCTGTGAAGGTGCCGGAAAACATGGTCATAGCCAGCGCGTTCAGCCCCATGGCAAGGCAGATGGTGAACAGGTTCGGCGCAAAAGCCATCAACAGATTGCAGGTCACGGTCAAGACTCCGCCGGACAGGAGGGTCTTCCGGCGGCCCAGCAGGTCTGCCGCCATGCCGCTGGGCACTTCGCAGAAGAGGCTGACGATGTGGTACACGCTTTCGGCTAGGCCGATCTCCCACAGCGAAAAGCCCCGCGCCGCCAAAAGCGCCACCCATACGGCGTCGGTGATGCGCAGACCGGAGAAAAAGTCGGAGGTGTAAATGCAGCGAAGCTGCTGTTTCAAGTTGAGATTCTGATTCATGGGGAGTACCCTTTCTATTACAATGGATAGGACTGTGTGCCCATTTTCAGGCAAAATAAAAACGCCCCATAGCAAAGCTACGCGGCGCAAATAATCATGCTCCACGCATTACAAAAAAGATCCCTCGGAAGCTCTCCCTTTGGGAAAACTGTCTGCGAAGCAGACTGAGAGGGCCTTGTCGGCCTAAAAATGGGCGCACTTCGAGCCGGAAAAGTTTAAGGGTTTCCTTTTTTGAAGAAAACACAGCCGTTCCAACGCATCTTGGTGCACCCTCCTTTCTGTAAAGCGTTGCGTTCAGCATATCACACTCCGGCACAAAACACAAGCAAAACCGGGGAAAAGTTACAAAATCCTTTTCCACGCTTGCAAACGAGGTGAAAATGTGGTAAGATGACTCTTGGTTATTGAAACCTGAATCTGCAAAAACGCAGCGACGGAGAAAGTACACACAAGGCGTCCGGCAAAGAGAGGCGCTTCACCGGCTGAAAGGGTGCCCAAGTGGGGCCTGTGTGGAAGTTCGCTCCTGAGCGGCCCGCGTGAACGGCTTTTCCGAAAGCCTTTTAGTGCGGGACGGCACGCCCCGTTACGGCGTTTGAGCGCCGCTCTTTTGAGGGAGCGGAAACCGGGTGGTACCGCGGAGTAAATGTTACAGCTTCGTCCCCTTTGCCGAAAGGCAGGGCGGGACGGAGCTTTTTTGTTACCCGCTGAACAAGAAGAAAACCGAGAAGGAGAGAATTTC
>OLHA01000800.1_pt1 | contig 17914 bp, 14 predicted proteins | sample 1605961 | NCBI WGS metagenome assembly OLHA01 (sample SAMN03283288) | human gut metagenome | biome: human-associated habitat; material: feces | host: Homo sapiens | place: Peru | collected 2012
ATCATCATCTTCTAAAAGAGGCATTAATAAACCAAAGTCTATTTGTGAAAATACAGCATCCTCCATTAATCTTTTTCCCTTCCTTCTTCTTTTTATTCAGTAATATCTATATTATTGTCTCCACTATTATTATTGTTATTATTATTATTAGTATTATCACCATCAGTAGTTTCATCTATATAATCTAGCGGAACTTCTCTAGTATTTTGTAATATTAAATTCTTTAAGTAATCACTACTAATAGTAGTAGTTGGATTATAATTAGCATTTCTAGGTATTGGTATTAAATTTTCAGAACCTGAAATAGCATAAGCCTTTCTAAATAATAAGTGTAAATCTTCAGGTACTGCAAATATAAACGCAGCAGCTTCAGTTTGAGAAGCACTCTTCTTAAAGATATGGTTTCCTTGACCATCTTTAACAGCAAGAATTTCAATACCCTCAATTAATTTTCCATAAACAAGCTTACCACTATCATATGTTGAATAATATAAGTCTATTTTATCTCCCGGGAATATTGAGTTACCATATGTTGTCTTTTCATTAACTGGGAAAGAAACAACAGTATAACCTTCTGGTATATTACTCCATGCTGAATCAGGCATTGTATCCCAAGTTACTACGGATGATGCATAAAATAAACTACCAGCAGGAATAAATGTATTATAGTTTACATACTTACCAATAACATTAGCATCACTTGTAATAACATTGTCAGTAACCATAGATGAAGCAACTTTAACAATTCCTACATCATCTTTAGATATTTCAGTTCTTGCTTTTATATCTCTCAAAGCATAAGGAACACTAATAGCATTAATTGCTTTGTCAACTCTATATCTATATGCAAAGAACAAAATAACTAAACATAAGACACCTGCAGCTATAGTAACAACACCTTTATTACCTAAAAGTTTTTTTAATGGATTAGTTTTAGTTTGCATCAGTTACACCTCCGCTTACATTAATATTCTTTAAATCTTCTTCTTTAACATCAACAGTTTGAGATAATATTAAATTTTGAAGATATGAACTAACAATACGTGTTTCTTTAGGGTTTTCAGAATACTTAGCATTTCTTGGTACTGGGAATAGCGTACCTCCGACATACATAGTTTTTCTTAATAATAAGTGCATTTCTTCAGGAACATTAAATATTAAATATTCAGGTTGTGCCGAACCATCAGTATTTTCAAATATATTATTAAATGAAGCATCAGTAACAGCCATTACTCTAATACTTTCAATAAATTTTCCTACTAATAACTTGCCATCATAATCATCACCAGAATAATATAAATCAATATAGTTTCCTGGGAATATTGAGTTACCATATGTTGATTCCATTGAAACAGGTAATGCTACAATTGTATTTCCTTCAGGAATATTGCCATAAATACTAGTTGGTAATTCTTCCCATGTTAATAATGTATTTGCATAAAATAAACTATTAATTGGAATATCAACTTCATTACTTACATACTTACCAATTATTAAACTTGATTCAGTAATAACATTAGCAGTTACAATACTTCCCGGAACCTTTCTTGTACCAACCATATCTTCAGTTATAAGTGTTCTAGGTGGTAATTCTTTAATAGCATAAGGAACCATAGTTGGTTGTGTAGCCTTTTTAATTCTATATGAATAAGCAAAATATATAATAACTAAACAAACAACAACAGCAAAAATAGTAACAGTATTTTTATTCTTAAAAAATCTTTTAACCCCTACCATAATATTATTCATTCTTTATTCCTCCAAATTTCATATCACTCTATTCTAATTAATTATAGCACACTAATATCTATTTTTTCAATATAGGAAAACAAAATAAAAGAGAAAATATTTTCTCTTTTACATCTCTATTTTAGCAATCATATATTTATTAATATCTTTTAGTAAATATGAAGCATATAAATTACCATTGGAATCATAAAGTAATATCACATCTTTATAAGATTCTCTAATTTTATACTTTTTATTATCATATTCATTCATTATATTAATTGAAGAATCAATAGCTTCTTTTATCTTAGCATCAGATAATTTAATCTTTTCTTTGAATTCTTCTTGACTTAACATTTTACCTTCTTTTATATCATAAATATATGATGTTGTAGGTATTGGATCATTTTTATCATCACAAACATAATAACCATTTCTAACTACACCAAATGTAACAAAGTCATCATTTGTATATTGATAATAATTAGAATTAACAAAATATTTATATTTAATATTCTCTTTACAAACTTCATCTTCAACTTCAGAATTTAAAGTTTTCTCACGATACTTTTTAGTATCTTCATTAATAGTATTTAAAGCATCCTTTAGTTCCTTAACATCAGTTGAATAACTCATATTTCCAAAATATGTTGTAGCAGTAACAGGACACATAGATTCATCATCACATATCTTTACATATTCTAATTCTTTTAAATCATAATCAATTTTTTTAAAGTCTTCACTTGTATTTTTCTTGCCACATCCAGTAAGTGAAACAAGAATTAACAAGGAAAGAAACAATATAGAATTTTTTTTCATTTATTACCTCCTATTAAGGACAATCAGCTGGTTTACAATCGTCAGTTCTACTAGCATCATATAAACAATTACTATGAATCCAAAAATACTCATCACCATAATATGAACTGTAATATTTTTCACCAGTTGGAGATTGTGATTCTGATTTAATTAACTTAACATATGTCATGCCATTAACTTCTTTTATCTTATAAAGTCTTGCTTGTTTCTTTACAGTACCAGCATATAAACTATTTGTATTAGATTCCTTATATGCATAAACATTTCCATCTCTACAAAATCTTACTTTAGAACAACCTTCTGGATTTTCTTTACTACAAGCAGAACTCCATACCGCATAAATTGTAGTATTAGATGTAAATGCTGTATTTGAATTTACATTAACACTTCCGCCATTTTTATTAGACCAACCAGCAAAAGTATAACCACTTCTATTTGGTTTACATAAGTCGCCAACTTTAACATTATACTCAATTGTTTTCACAGTACATCCACTGCCACCTGTATTATTATAAGTTAATGTTAATTTTTTAGGTTTCCAACAAGCATAATATTTCATATCTTTGGTTATTGTAGTTGTTGTTTCAGCTTTAGTTCCCTTGCATCCAGTTTGATCATACCAACCATTAAAATCATATCCGTCTTTCTTTGGTGTACACAAGGTTCCTAATTCAGAACCATTAGTTAAACTCTTAGTATCACATTTTGTACCACCAACACTATCGAATTCAACAACCTTATTCTTACATGCAGGCTTACTAACTGTTAATTCTTTTCTCTTTACATAAATAGTGCTTCCTTGATATATAACTTTACAATATTCATCACCACTGAAATATTTTTTACATACAGAATTTATTCCATCAGTTTCATTTTTGTATTTTACTGAATCATATTTTAATAATACAGTAGCACCACGAGTTAAATCATATTGATATACACTTCCATTAAGATTATATCCATCAGCAGTTGCATTACAGGTTATATATCTTTTTACAGATTTAGTTGTAACCTTTTGTTCATTAGAAGTACTATAAATAGTTTCTAAAATTCCTGTTACTAATGTATCTAAATTTATATCAAATGATTCATTATCAAGTTCTGTAGTACCAGCTCTAGTTCTAATTTTTATGGTAGCCTTAGGTGGCTCCTCATATATATCATAAAAACTAATTTGATATGTTTTATTATTTGTTACAGATTCAGAGAATCTTCTTAAGAATACCTCAACAAATTTTTGTTCAGACATTACTAATTTACCGGTAGTACGGTAAGTGCCATAATCGACAGCGTCGATCATAGCAGCTTCCATAACCTCTCTAGCTAAGTAAAAGTCTTCTTCAGTTGTTGTAGTCATTCTTTGTATCAATAACATTATTACGATAATAGCAAGTCCCATTGCAATTACGAAATAACCCCAAAACGAATGTTTCATACTCTACTACCTCCTAACTCTTACTTCCGCTTACTTTAATATCACCGAATTTACCATTTTTAACTTCATTTAAGAATGAACTCTTACATTCAGTGAAAGCTTTTAATCCACCAGCATCATTTACCATCTTACAATTAGATAATGTTTCATTTAGATATCCACCATTAGAATTTTGAGAAGAGTTATAATCTCTTATTTGTCTAATATTACTTGGTGTTAATACATATCTATATTCTAAATAATCATCAGTTGTATAAATAGTATCAGCAGTTTTTTCAATTGCATCTATAACATCAGTCTTACTACTCCAGTTAATACCAGTGTCTCTAATATTTTCTCCTGGGAATAAGTTGCCAACATCAACATTTCTATAAATAAATCCATATGTTTTAGAATTCGTATCTTTTGGTGTCCAAACATCACATGAATCAGTTATAACTGGAACACCATCTTTTAATTCATAACAAGGGTTTTTACATTTAGTTAAATCTGTTACACCATCTTCATTAGTTTCACAGTCATAATATTTAGTTGTGTTATAAACTTCATAATTACATGCATATTCAAAGTCAAACTTATCATTAGATGTTAATCCTAAATTAGAATATTTATGTTTAACATCATATGAACCAGTTGAACCAATATCTTTACCGTTTTTATCTTTTCTTGTTTTATTACTTACAGGGAATACTTCTTTTCCAAGTGGAGTACTATCTCCTGCACTAGCAGAACCATCATCTTCACTTACAATACCTGTATAAACAGATGTTTTATAAGATTTAGGTTGCCAGAAATCAGCTTCAGTAACTGTAATGAATGTAGCATAATCATTTGTTGGTAATGTAATAGTTTTAGTAGAACAAGTAGCACTAGTTCCAACACCAGAACATACAATTCTATCAACAGAACCAGTTTTAATAGTGTTTTCAATTTCTACTTCTTCATCTTGCTTATATTCATAACACTTAATTTTATTGCCATCATTCTTACAATAATAGTTATTGTTTAAAACAGAAGGAACATTATCAACATTTTTACTAAATTCAGTACTAGCTCCATAATCATCTTCATATCCAAGAATTAATGATACGCAATCTTCTTTAGTTTTACAATAAGCTTGTTTAAGTAAGTAATCTTTAATTGTACCACTAGCATTAGAATTATTTGGTGAAACACTAGTTTCAGAAGTATGATATGTAGCTTTTAAATCAGTGTAGAAACGTGAAATCTTTTCTGCGAAAGTCTTTTTATTTTCAGTAGAATCTACATAGAAATTACAACTTTGTAAATCATAATATAATTGTTCAACAGCTTTAACAGCAGCTTTAAAGTTATTCCATGCTGCTTCTTCATCGTTTCTTAAAGTACCATCTTTTCCCATATTAGTACTTTCCACATTATTATATGCAGTACCATTTGTACATGTAGAACTAGTACTCTTCGTAGAATAACAATTACATTTATAAGTTGTTTTTCTAGGTTTGCAGCCTTTTGGTGCCTTAGGTCCACACGTTACGCCATCATGACAACTACAAGTTTTAGCATAAACACACCTCTCAGCACCACATGTTGTACCAGTATTAGGTTTACCAGCCATCAAAGTAGTTGATGATTGTGAAGGCTTACTTAATGAACATGTAACTTTACCATTACTAGTAGAACAATTACTCTTTAAATTCCAAGTATTATAATTTTTATATTTAACAGTATATGTATCTACTCCATTGGATACACAATTATAATTAGTGTACTTAGGCCATGTATAAATCTTCTTTGCTCCACATACATTTGTTGCAGAATCTGTACATTTAGTATTTGGTGTTCTCGTACAACTAGATGCACCTACCTTACTCTTCTTTTCGCAAGCTGTAAAGTATCTATCAGAAGCTTTTGCATTATATTCCCAATCGTATAATACTTCTATTTTCTTCCATTCATTATATTTAGTGAGCATATTTTTAACAGCAGCATTATATAGGTCTAACCATGTTTGACCATCAGCATTCTTTTTATTGTAATATATTTCACTAGTACACTGCCTCTTTTGAAGAACTATACTTGTTAATTTATGATTAGTAGTTAAAACTTTATCAATATCGCCTTCGCCTTCAATTACTTTAGATGCGATATCATAACTAAATTGCATTCCTGCATATACTTTAGTTTTATTTGCTAAGTAGAAAGTTAACTCTTTTCTACAATAAACATTACATACTTTACTATTAGCTCCAGTTTCTTTAGTATAACTAAAGTCCTCTTTTTTACTTGGATCACATGCATTTAAGATACAGTTCATGTAAGGATCTTCATAAGTCCCTTTTTCATATGTATCATAAGCACCAGCACCTTGTATTCCATAACCTTCACAAGTATTTTTTAAATAACCTTTTGCTTTAAAATTATCACAATATTTTTTAGGGTCACAATAACAAGGAACCTTTATAGTATAATGATAAGTTGAGAAACTACTAGAATTTCCACCATCAACATTTTCAATTTCATTTCTTTTTTCATTAAATGCAAATGTAAGCATTATTTGAGAAGCATCAGCTCCACTAGCGTTATAGTATTGACGAACATAGCCACCCCTACTATAACCTTTAAGTCCTAAATCAAGTGTTAATTTTGATTCTGTTTTAACAATTTTTCCACCTGTTCTAGAACATTCTTTTCTTTTTGCTTTTATAACGAAATCGCAAGTTTCTTTTCCTTCACATTTAGCATCTTCTATTAATGTATTAACAATTTTACCATTTTCATCTTTTAATTCGGCATAAACTTTGCAATCTGATCTTTTATTTAAAATTTCTTGCTTAGTACAATCAACCATCTTTTCTTGGAATGTCTCTGGAATTTCAGCAACTATAGTATAAGTTGCATCACCATCATCAGTATTTGAAGATTGTGAGAAAGTAGGATTAGTTGCTGTATTAGATTCATATTTAACAAACTCGTGTTCACCTTTTAAAGCATAATTAAATAATTTAATAGCTTTTTGATAACGTTTATATTTATCATATGTACATAATACACCACGTCCAGGATTAGAATTACATGCAACACCAGTATATCCACTTGCTGCCTTATTTGCAGTCTTTAAATATGCATCTGTTCTTGTAACAACACTATATTCATCTTCTGCTTCACCTAAACCTGTTACTATTTCACCATCAGATAAGGTGATAGCTCCTTTAGCAGCATAAGCAACCCACATTCTAAGTGCAGTAGTAATTTCTGGATAATCATATTTTCCATTATCTACAAATTTAACAGAACCATCAGAATATGTTCCATCTTCTTTAACTGTTTGATATAAAATATCAGCAAATCCACAGAAATAATGGTTTTCTGTTTTACATCTAGACAAATCAAAATCTTGATTCAAACAATATTCAGTTCCACCATTAGCTTCAGTCCTAGGTCCAACCTTACCTGGTTGAATACAATAAGTTTTATCACCATCATCTGTAAGGTATTTATATACAGTTAATGGGAAATTTCCTATTTTCCAACTCTCATCAACACCAGAAGTAACAGATTTAGCTTTCCAAACATATCCATATTTTACATTATTCGAACTAAAATTATCATTACTAACACATGAGTTACCACATTTTTTAGTAATAGCCTTACAAGTACCGCAACTAGAAGCACTCGCTCCCACACATGTTTTAAATGTTGTTGTACATCTATATTTTATGCAATTTTTTGTACAATTCCCTTTAAATGTATATGATTTACCATCAAGTGAACATACATGATTTGCAAATTTATCAGAGCATGTTCCAGTAGTTACCTTATTCCAATAACCAGATATCGTATAAGTATGATTTTGACATGCATATTCACTACTAAACGAAGCACCTTGACAATAATACTTATTAGAAACATATCGGTAAGATCTTAAACAAACTATTTTACCATTCTTATAATTAGTAGTTTTTCTACATGCTTCCAATGCTTCTCTAGAGGTATCCCATCTTGCACCAGATTGGTGTTCATCACCATAAGAAACCTTTTCCCAAGTTTTTTTATCTAAATATTCTTGTTCATAATATCCAACAATAACGCCTTGACCTGCAGAATTAATCTTAAGACACTCTTTAGCACCAACACCGCTTAGGCAAAAAAGAAAAGAAAATATAATTAATACTTTTAAAAACTTCTTTTTCATTTAATTCACCTTCTTTTTCTTTTCTATATAAATTGTAATTCCATAAAACATTGAAATTAAAACTATAGGTATAACAGCATAATACCAATACTTCTTTATATATAACCAAAGTTTAGCAGACCATGACATATTTTTTATTTCTTCGGCTGAATTTTGTTTGGCAACATAAGCATTAAACTCTTCTTCAGTCATTGTACCAGCATCAGAATCAAATAAACATTTTTCATCTCCAGGATTATTAATACAAAATTCAGTAGTCATATATTTATTATATGGATTTGCCTCATAAGTTAAAGTTTTTAACTTCTCATTAGGACAAGCACTATTACTACTACCATATATTGTAATAGTATATTTCTTTTTCTTATTGTGTATTTTTGATCCGATAGCCACAGTACTAAAATCAGAATTAGGATATACAGTATACTCTTCATTTGTTAAAGAATCTCTAACCTTAGCGTAAATTATATTTGCTTGAGGATACACTAATAAATAATAATGATATTCTTTTTTATGAGTACCTATTAGATTTCCTTCTTCATCATAAGTATCCATATCTTGGTCTTCAATAGCTTCTATTCTAGCGCTCTCAGCCCAACTATTCAATTGTTCATCTTCGCAAACAGCTAATACTTTATCACTGAAAACAAAAACAAGCATTAAGCTAAATAATAGAAATTTTACTTTCTTCATAATTCACCTACTCTTCTATTAAAAATTATAACATAAATGCATTTTCGTTTTCAATAGATTATAACAAATAAAAAGAGAAATAAATCTCTTAAATTCCATGTTTTACTTTTCTAAGTTTAGCATTAAAAGGAATAATTGTTATAACACTAACTACTACAACTATTGCTATTTGAATACCCCAATCTTTCATAAAATCAACTATATCATCTATAATAGTTCTATTATCTGGTTCTTGTATTGGTTTTTCTAGTTCTATACCACCTAAGTTTTTAACTTGTAATTCAAAAATGTCTAAAGTCGGTTTATAATTCAAAAATTGAGCTGAACATATACTTAATTTTCCTTTATATTCATCACATCTATCAGTTTCATAGAATGTATTATAATATGGAAAATTAATACTAATAGTTTTTATTAAAGAACCACAATCAGTCTCAGAAGTATTAATTATATATGAAACACTCTTTCCTTCTTCTATATTGCTTATATATATAGTATTTTCAAGATCAGCACTATAATAATTTGTACTATCAGTAATATATAAACCAGGTACAACATTATAAAATGTTACACTAAACTTATTAGCAGATTTACTATATGATGTTTCATAAGTTACATTATCTGCTAACTTTTGATATTGCACGAACGCTTTAGCATCACAAGCAGCAGATACAACATTTGGAAATAGGATCGTCAATAATAATATAATTATATTTTTTTTCATATCTATGCCTCTCTATTCTTTTATAAGTACAGCATGTACTACTAATCTCTTCTTACCACTAGCACATGTAGATAAAGTTAATATTTTATCACCATACTCTACTTTATCTTTAGTTTTAAAAGTACTTCTTCCTCTAATTAATTTAACAAATGCATCAAACTCTTTTTTATTTTCAAAATCAGTTTTTAAATAATCTGTAGTATATTCAACTCTATACCCAGCAAATATTTTAAATTTATATTGTCCATTAGGAGTGTCATAACTAATTATCATATTTTCACTATTTTTTCTAAAATTAGAAGTTAATACATTTTTCAAAGTACCAAACATAGTACCATTAAGCATACTATGTCCATATATAATATTATTAGAATCAAATTCATTTTTAGAATTTCTATAGTCTAAATAAACCCACCCCATAGAACTCTTCTTTTTATATATATCTCTTTTCAAATAATAACTATTATCATTATGTTGTACTATTGGATAATTAATATTAGTACCTTTAACTGTTAAAAAGCCAACTGTTTCATTATTAATCTTTTTTAATTTAGAAAATACTTTTTCAAACTGATATTTTGTACTTGCAGGTTTACTAGTATTATTTTTATTACTATTATTTCCACCATTTGCATCACTAGTATCATCATCTTCTTCATCAACATCATCTAATCTATCAAGTTCAAAATCATTACCATAAGTGCCATTACTTATAGTAGCATTTATTTCATCTATACTCATTTTTTCTACATATTCATAAGATTTAATAATTATTAAGCTAACTAAACTAACATAGATGCATAATAAAGATATAAGTTTTAAATTATTAAAAGTTAATTGCTTAAATAAATTATTAACAAGAAAAGAATTAGAATAAACTATTCTAAACTCACAAGTATATTCATTCTTACATTTCTTGTTTACTTCTTTTAACCAAAGAAAATTCTTAGAAATAAAGTTATATTCATCATATCCTTGATGTAAAAAAACTATAATTTCTCTAGATTCATCTTTCTTAATTAAATCCATTATTGAAGAAATTAATTCTTTAGAAAATATATATAAATGAATAGATTTAAGATTATAATTTATTCTTAAGAATTCTTTTAAATCACTAACTAAATTATCATATTTTTCTCTTATTTCTATATTCTTTTTATAATATAAAGTTTCATAATCAAATGCATCCTGCATTAACATAAATCTATCAGATACTTTTTCTTTATTATATAGTGTTACATTAACACCTTTTCTATTAAATTTATCAATAATAAATTTAGGCATATAATAACAATCTATTTCTTTTAAACTACCTACTTCTAAGAACATTTCATAATCTTGTAAACTTACTGTTGAAGCAAAATCAAGTCTCAATCTTTTTATATTCAATTCATTTAATAAATAAATACTATATTTAAAAGTAATTAATCGTTTAATAGTAAGTATTTCTAATCCTTTATCTTTTAATAAATTAATAATTTTACTATAGTTCTTTTTATAATATTTAAGGGAAATATATAATGAAGCATTATAAAACTCTAAACTATTAACAAATTTATTTTCTTTTTCATTAATAGTTTTAAAGTCAAAAAATAATGTTTTATCATTAACTGTAAGTACAATATACTCTTTCATTACTTTCTCCTAATATACAAGTATATAATATCATAATTTTAATCAAAAAAAAATATGAAACTATTCAATTCCATATTTTTCAATCATTTTATTTAGTACTTTATAATCAATAGTTTTAAGTTCACTACTCATTGCTTCTACTGCTTCACCATCTTTAATATATATTAATAATGGAGCATTAGTTATTTCATCTCTTATATTAGAAAATTGTTTTTTTAAAGTTGATATATAATCAGTACTATCACCATAATCAGATACATTCCAATAAATAATATCATCTAATAAATCTTTTTTCTCTAAAACTTCATACATTTTCTTTTCATTATTATATATTTCACTATTTCCAGTATAACTTACATATAGAAGTACATCCCCAGTTTCTGTTAAAGCAAAGTTAACATCTTTGGTATTTATTTGTTTAATTTTTTGATCTGAAAATACACTAGTACTTAATTTATTATTTCTATATGTTAAATAGAATGTCCTTAAATATAAACAAGCTATAATAACAAGTACTGACACAACTAATACTATAAAATAATTACGTGTTGGTATTTTTTTATCAAATAATTTAAATTTAAATTTTTTCATCTACGTTCCTCCGTTTATCTTACATATTCATTTTAACATAAATGAATATCTTTTTCAAACTATTTATTAATTTAATATATATTATTTATTGTAGAAAAATTTATTATTTTATTATATAATTCTTTCTAGAGGTATTTTATTATGTATGAAGCTTTCAATAAAGAATTAAGTTATATAAAAGATGAAAAAATTAAAAATAGTTTAAAAACAATGTTAAATTTATTACCAGAGTATTTTTATCAAATACCAGCAAGTTCTACTGGTAAATATCATCCTGAATTTACTTTAGGTGATGGTGGTCTTGTGAGACATACAAAAGCTGCTGTAAGAATAGCATATGAGCTTTTACAAAATCCAGCTATTAATAACTTCACTGATGAAGAAAAAGATTTAATATTATTTGCATTAACTGTACATGATGGTCTTAAAAATGGTAGAGTTAAAGGAAGATATACAGCAACTGATCACCCTATTCAAATGAGCAATTATATTAAAGAAAATAAAGATAAACTAGAATTAAATGATAATCAAATTGATTTAGTTTGCAGATGTATAGCTACTCATATGGGCCCATGGACAACTGATTTTAATGGTAACGAAATATTAGAAGCCCCAAAAGACAAATATCAAAGATTTGTACATATGTGTGACTATCTAGCAAGTAGAAAATTCTTAAACATCAAATTTGAAAATAATGAAATAAATTAAAACTGAAGACGAAATCTTCAGCTTTTTTAATCATAGAATTCTTGCTTTTTAGAATCACTAACACAAGCATAATCTTTAAGACTTTTAAACTCTTTATTATTTTTAAAAAGTTCGTTAGCCTTTTCTATATTACAAAAATTAGCAATATATTCTTTAAAGATACTTTTATCTTTTTTTAATGAATCAATTTTTACTTTAATTTTATTATTCATTAGTCCTCCTAATTATTTTGAATATAAACAATCTTTAAGTTGTTTTTTTTAGCAATCGCAAGAAGATCATCAGTTAATTTACCAACAATTACTAAAAATGCTGGATTCATAGTATATTTAACAGTTCTATCTTTATTTACCTTAATTAAAGTATGATCATCATATGTAGTAAATCTAAGAGAACCTGTTTTAACTAATTTATTATAACCATAACAATTCTTTTCAAGATCACTTATATTCATACATGCATAATGTGTTCCATCATTAGTATAAGAACATAATATTTTAAAGTCTTGATTATTTATTTCATAAACTACTACACCATCTTCTACTCTTTTTTCAACTATATCAGGACTATCTATATATAATAACTCTATATCATCAATCGTTACAATTTGATCATTTATTATTTCACATCTATATTTCTTTAATTTATTAAAGAAGTCAATAACACCAATTAAATTTCTATTAGTTTTATTATTAACTAAATTATCAATGTATCCAAGATATAAATCAGTATCGTTTACATTAAATAATAATTTAATCATGCTAAATAAATTAATTTCTTCAGTGCTAAATACTTTATTACCAGCATCTTCTATATTTTCTAAATTTCCAGCATCAAATACATCACATAATTCTTTAATAGTAGATATTTCTAACCATCCACTATTTCCATTTTTATCATAACCTTTATTGAATAAATATCTACATAATAAATTCTTATAAATAGATACATCTTTTATAGCAGATAGTTCATTTATTAATTTTTTAAGAAGTGATATATCATAAGAAGCAAGTTCACTAGTCTTAGTAATATGTAAATAGTTACCATAAGTGGCAATTAAATCTATTAAATTATCGGTTTCAACGTCAGTTAACTCTTTACCATCTATGTCAGCAACAATCTCTTTATAATAAGTAAAATTCTCTACTGCTTTATATAAAGACTCTTTACTCTCACCATAGATAGATTTAAATATATCATAATATTTAATAAATAATTCTCTATTTCTCTTACTCTTCGCTATTAAAAGTAACGTAGACATATTAACAAAATTATATTTAAAATAATTATTAAGTAACAAACTAGGTATAAATGATAATCTATTATCAAAAATCTCAAGTGAATAAATATTATATATTTCCGTATCTAATTTAATTTCTTTATTGTATGCTGTTGATAATAAATCACTTAATAATTTAATAGCTGATTCTTGAGTTTTACCCTCTTTACCTTTATATAACAAAGATATACCCATAAATAAAGTAATCTTTTCAACGTTATTCTTTGTCATAATATTTTTATTAAATAAAACTTTAAATAAATCAAATACACAATTATAATCAACATTAAAATCATATTTATCTATATTTTCTAAATATTCATTATATATTTTATTTATAACTTTATAAAAATTATTATACATTTCTTGATCGTAATAAGCTTTAAATAAATTTAAACATCTAGAATCACAATCTATAATTATACTTTCTTTTGTTTTTCTATCAGTATCATTATTATAAACTGGTACAACATAAGGAAGTACATAGTTAACATCTATATTAATAAGTAACATCATTTGTTCAATACTAAGACCTTGTATTATCTTAATTAATCTCTTAGTATATTGGTAACTTATATTATTACTTTTAGCATCAAATCTATATAGTTTACCTTTGGCATTCAGTAACCCTTTATCTATTAATATATTAACTATATCATTTATATTCTTATTACCTATTTCTTCTAAAAGTCCATAAACAACTTCATGATCTTTATTATCTTTACTTTTTAAAGCAGCTATATTTAAATATTTAATTAATTCTATATCATATTTTAATAATTCAGTAAGTGTTGATGTATCTAAATAATTTATCATAAATGGATATTCTTTTATAAATTCTTTTTGTACATCTATAGGCATAGTATTAAGAAGTGTGAAATCATTTTTAATTTTATCTACTTGCTTCTTAACAAAATTATTTCTAGCATCTCCACTAATATACATATTATATGCTTCATCTTCAGCATATTTATTTTGAATTGTTTGACTAGCATATTTTATAAAACATGGATTTACTTTTATAACAAATTCCCATTGTTTATCAGTTAATTTATCTTTAATTTTATTTATTAAATCCTCAGTTGATTTTAAATCACTATTAGATAAAACAGCTATAACTTCTTTTAAATCTTCCATATAAAGTTTAGCTACATCATCAGGTTGTGAAAAATATAATTTAATATATGAAGTATATTCTTCTGGATCTAAATCAAGAACATTACTATTCATAAAAAATTTATTACCCGCAAGCCAATCACATACCAAAGCCTTACGTGCCTCTATAGAACCATATCTAAACATAGAAAGATTACTATTAAGACGAGATTTTTGAAAATCGATTGGTAATATTCTAATTAAAGATGGGTGATGAAAAAATAAATAGCTTAAAACAATTTCATTATTTTCAAATTCTTTAGTGTTTAAATAAGCTTGCTCTATTTCTTTTTCACTTTTATTACTAAGACTCTTAATGAAATCATTTGCTCTTCTTTGAATTTGTCTGCTTTTCATTTGTTTGAATAGTGACATATACACACCTCTATTATAATAATTATTATAACACAATTATTATTTTAAAAATAGATTTAAATATATAAAAAAATAGATTATATCTATAATCTATTTTACTTTGAATACTAAACCAGATGGTTTATAACTTGAATTATTTAAAAGTGTAGCAATAGTATCATTTTTAGCATAACCAATTCTAACTTGAGCACCTCTAAAAATATCAGTTATATTGGTTGAACTACTGATATCAAAGCTACTTAAATCAAGTGAAGTAACTTTACTACTTGAAAACATTCCACCCATATCTGTAACCTTTCTAGTATCAAAACTCGTTAAATTTAAACTAGATGCTTTATTAGCATAAAACATATGATGCATATTAGTAACTTTACTTGTGTTAAAATTTCTTAAATCAAGTGTAGGAACAACACAATCATAAAACATAGAGCTCATATCAGTAACATTTGATGTATCGAAATTACTAACATCTAAACTAGTTGCAACACTATTCCAAAACATAAAGCCCATATCCCATACCTTACTAGTGTTAAATTTATTTAAGCCTTTAATTTGCGTTGCAGCTGCCCATCCAAACATATATCTCATATTAGTTACATTGGACGTATCAAAATTACTAACATCTAATGAAGTAGCTTTTGAAGTATAAAACATATATCCCATATCTGTAACTTTACTTGTATTAAATTTACTTAAATCTAATGAAGTAGCTCTAGATCCAAAAAACATTCCACTCATATTTTTCACATTACTTGTATCAAAACTGCTTAAATCCAAACTGCTTGCTGGACTACTTCTAAACATTCCATTCATATTAGTAACATTACTTGTATCAAAATTATTTAATCCTTTTATTTCTTTAGCTCTACTTTCATAAAACATACCACCCATATTTATTATATTAGAAGTATTAATTTTTTCTAAATCAATAGAAGATGCTTTAGTTTGATAAAACATACACGATGTAGATACAACTGGCTTATTATTTATATACGTGCAAACTTGACTTGTTACAGGGTCAGTTGATTCTTGATCCGTTAAAGCTACACCCCATCCATCAGTGTTCATATTGCTCCATCTAAATTTAATATTATAAATGCCACCTTGTTGCTTGTATCTATATGTATATTGTCCATTTACATATTCAGCACCCTGCACCATATCTCCATCAAAAGTACAATTAATATAATTAGGGAGATCTGGATTGCTTGGTTTATCTGGCTGATTAGGATTATCAGGATTACTTGGCTCATTTAAACCACAATTATAATCATCTAAATTTCCATTTTCTAAATCATCTATAGTTAAATCTTCAACAGCTTTGCCATTTAAACTTGCTATCCATTTACCATTAGATACTTTCATATCAGTTACTTTACCACTACTATTTAAAATGACACAATATTGAAGTTTCTTTCCTGTCATATCGAGTTTAGAATTGTCCTTTGAATTAATAACATTTGTTTTATTGCCACTTATTGAATTTGAGAAATACTTTTTTTCTGATTCACTATAAACCTTTTTTGCCTCAGTTAAAAAAATTTCTTTTTGTGCTTTGTTATACATATTTATTACATTAGGTAGCGCTATAATTACTAGTATAGCTAAGATTGCTATCACTGCCAATAACTCTACCAATGTAAAACCATTATATATTTTTTTCATACTCACTCCTATTTTTATAGTATATCATATGAATTTTTTTATATCAATTAAAAAGAGTTCTAAAGAGAACTCTTAGAATTGTACTTTAACGTTTTTACGTTCTTCAACACTATCTACTTCATACATTTTTTGTTCTTTATAACCTAACATATTAGCAACTATATTACTTGGAAACATCATTACTTTGTTATTAAATATTTTAACAACGCCATTATAATATTTTCTAGAATTAGCTATATCTGCTTCTACATTAGATAAATCAGAACTTAAACTTAAGAAGTTTTGATTAGCTTTTAACTCTGGATAAGCTTCAGCTAAAGCCATTATTTTAGTAATACCTGCAGATAACTTAGCATTATTTTCTATTTTTTCATCTGGACTCATCTTATCGTAAGCACCACTTCTTAATTTAACAACTTCTTCTAAAGTTCCTTTTTCATGCTTAGCATAACCTTTAACAGTTTCAACTAAATTTGGTATTAAATCCCATCTCTTTTTTAGATATACATCCATTGTAGAAAAAGCTTCTTTAACATTATTATTTAGTTTAACTAATGAGTTATAAACACTAATAAAATAAATAACTAATATTACTAAAACTGCTATGATTATATAACCAACTGGACCCATATATATTCCTCCTAACTTATTAAGAACATTATATCATTAATGTTCTTAATTGTAAATTGACAAAGCATTTACAAATTAAAAAGAAATAACTTTACATTATTTCTTTGTCAAATATTTATGATTAGCAGCAATACTCTTTATACCTACTCCATGAGCAAATGCAATAGTTGCAATTCCACCGCTAATTTTAATAACAACACCTTCACCAAATACTGTGTGAATAACATTATCTCCAGCTTTGATTCCATCACTAGTAGCATTATTATTATACATATTTCCAAGTGTTCTCTTAGGTCTATCATC
>OLHA01000804.1_pt1 | contig 17855 bp, 14 predicted proteins | sample 1605961 | NCBI WGS metagenome assembly OLHA01 (sample SAMN03283288) | human gut metagenome | biome: human-associated habitat; material: feces | host: Homo sapiens | place: Peru | collected 2012
TTTCAGCTGTCTTTTTTTTGCTTCATGTACATATTGTACGCCGCTCTAACTTCCGGGGTATCCTTGTGGCCATTGCAATAGCGGAAATACTCATATGTAAAATCGACCAGATCAGACTCGCGCTTATTAATGCCGCACCATCTGCATGAAATATAGTAGACATTTTCTCCCTGCTTGTTTTTTCCGGCAAAGTTCTTGTCGGAAATGTCAAACCTTGCAAAATCGTGAACAGGAGACTTAGGAATACCGTCCGAGAACGTGTGATTTGGGTTATACTCGCACTTTCCGCACCATTTGCACGAATAATACCACTCGTTTGGCTGCTGGCAGGTCATGTGCTGCTTCATGCGACTTACGGTGTAAGCTTTTCCAGTGTAGACGTGACCAGGACACCATTCTTTTGCGGCAGAATCCCCTTTTTTGAACGCCTCGTACACATCGCCAGAATAGACTTTTACAAAATAAACTGGCGACAAAGGCTTTGAACTGTAGCTTAAAAGACCTTTAGGCAGTTCGCTTTCTGGCACGTAGATAGTGCAGAAACCGTTCATCATGCCGCTATCAAACATTAATCTATCTTTATATTTTATAAAGTCGTCCTTAGTTCCTGCTTGATATTCATCTTCAACAAATTCGTCCTGCAACTCATCTATAAAAGCCCAAGCGTCAACTTGCGGACTGAGCCAAACTTCCCTGACATTTCTAAGGCAGTCATATCTTCTCTTATATAGTTGATGCAGATAGCTGGCAGTTGCTGAAGGATAATCAACAAGCAATCTTGTGATATAAAGGGAATCTTCTTGCCACAGTTTTGATTCATAGTATCTGTCGCCCAAGTCATCGTATTCCTCAATAGGAGTCAAAATCATCTCGCGCCCGTTCGTCTTCCACCATAAGGAATCCGCCTGCTTTTCGGTGTAGATTTGCTTTTCTATAATCTCTTTATATGCGTTATTTATATATGCAGCAGGGTCTTTTGCTGAAGCAACGTTTACAAAAAAGCCCATAATCAAAGTTGAAAGCGCGGCAATTTTAAAAGTCTTTTTCATAGAATTTTCCTTATATAAAAATTAAGCGGCTATTTTTTAATAGATTTTTGAAGTTCTTTAACTTGAGAAAGCTCCATCCCCATTATCTTTGCAACTTTTTTCGGAGGAATACCGTTTAATAGATAACTTTTTGCCGTATTCAATCTTATTTCTTCCATAGAAGCTATCCTAGATTGAGGCTTCTGCTCTTCCTCGTGAACTTTTCTCTCCGCTTCTTTTTGATTTGCCACCTGCTTCTTATGCGCCTCTGTAACAGTGCTTGTGTCTGTGCGCACTACACGGAATCCGAAGCAGGCGGTTGCGTATTTATATGGCAATTGATATTTTACATCAAGAACATAAAACTGTTCAGGAACTGTCCAGCTAGGATCCATGCTCTGCAAAGTCATAATACCGTCCTTTCCATTGCCAACCTTCCAGTATCGTCCATTTTTAACGCCCCAGTATCCGCCGTGAAGATTGCTGGCATAATCACAACCTTCGTTTCCCCAGCACCATTCCTCCACGTTGCCGCTCATGTCGTAAAGCCCAAAAGCGTTAGGCTTCTTCTTTTTTACTTCGTGAGTCTTGTTGCGGCTGTTGCGGATGTACCAGGCGTAATCACCAAGTTTTGACTCATCGTCCGTTCCGCTGTAAACATCTTTATCTAAATTGTTTCCTGCACTTGCGGCATATTCCCACTCCAAATTCGTTGGCAGGCGGTAGCCGTTCGCGTTCCAGTCGCACTCAACGTCAAACCAGGTCGACGTTGAGCGGGTATAATTGTACTCTTTACTGATTGTCATTGTAGGTTTTCTGCCCCATTTACCCGTGTCCGCCGTGGGTTCTATGCCCCATTTGCTTGTGTCTGTGCTGTCGTTGGCTTTGTAGCAAGGCATAAGACCTTCTTTTATGGAACGCTTGTTGCAGTATTCAATAGCGTCAAACCAGCTTACACGCTCCACAGGGCGGTTTTCCTGAATTTCGCCTTTTTCAGGATTAGCTTTGAATTTGCTCGGATTTGTCCCCATTATGTCTTTGTATTCCTTTTGCGTCACCTCGTGGTCACATATAAAGAAAGCCCTTGTAAGAGAAACAGTAAGCTGATTTTCAACCCTGTCAATCATTTGAAATGAGCCTGCCGGAATTCTCACAAAGTCAGAACCGCCGCTCTGCGCATACACATTGTCTGCAAGCGCAAGCACCATAACCGCAAACACGGCAAAAAGTTTTAATTGTTTTATTGCTGCTTTCATAATGCGCCATTTTACCACCTAAAAACAAAATGCACAATGAAAAGAAAGATTGCCACACGGATTGGAAAAGCCTAACGGCTTTTTTACAGCATGAATAGATTTATGCCATTCCCTTTCTTGACAAGGAAATCTGCCTAGCAAAAAGAGGCTTTTTCTATTAGAATAAGGACATCTAAAAAACTGCAAGGAGCTTGGCTTGGCTGACTATCATAAATTTCCTGATGCCCCGGAAGGAACTCCGGTTAGCAATTTTGTTCATCTTCACGTCCATTCAGACTATTCAATTCTGGACGGCGCAAGCAAGATTGACACGCTTGTTGCAAGGGCAAAAGAGCTTAACATGCCGGCGCTGGCTCTTACTGACCACGGCAATATGTTCGGCTCGCTCAACTTTGAAAAGCTCTGCCACGTAAACGGAATAAATCCGATTGTAGGCGAAGAATTTTATGTTGCCTGGGGAAGCCACACAGAGCACAACGATGTTCCGTTCGGGCGAAATGGAAAAAACAGCCACTACTTTCACCTTATTCTTTTGTGCGAAAATCAGACTGGCTACAAAAACATGTCATGGCTTTCTTCAATCGCATATACAGAAGGGCTTTACTACGGAAAACCAAGAATAGACTTTGAGCTTCTAAAAAAGTACCACGAAGGACTTATCTGCCTTAGCGCGTGTATTCAGGGCGAGCTTCCGCAATTGCTTTTAAATGGAAGGGAAGAAGACGCATACCGGGTTGCAAAGGAATACAAGGAGCTTTTCGGACCGGACCGCTACTACATAGAAATCCAAGACCACGGACTTGACGAGCAAAAAGAAGTCGCAGTCAAGCTCATAAAGCTTTCCAAAGACCTGGATATTCCGCTTGTTCTTACAAACGATGTTCATTACTGCAACAAGGACGATGCAGAAGCCCAGGACGCTTTAAGGTGCATTGGATTCAAGAAACTTTTGGACGAGCCTCATCAGACAATGGGCGGCGGAAGAAAAGAATGGTACTTAAAGACAGAGCAGGAAATGTCAATTCTTTTTCCGAACTACCCTGAGGCAATGGCGAACACTATAAAAATCGCCAATATGTGCAACCTTACAATTCATCAGTACACAACGCCGGAACTAAAAGGCTGCCTTCCGCGGTTTTCCCTTCCAATCGAATTTCAAAAGCACGAAGACTACACGGAAAATCAGGACGACTACGTGCGCTGCCTTGTAGAAAAAGGTCTCAGAGTGCGCTACCCTGAAATCACGCAGGCAATAAGGCGGCGATGCGAATATGAGCTTGGAATTATCTTTAAGATGGGATTTTCTGGCTACTTCCTGATTGTCTGGGAATTCATAAACTGGGCAAAAGAACACGGCATTCCGATTGGTCCGGGACGCGGTTCAGGAGCAGGTTCCCTTGTCGCATACTGCATGACTATAACAGACATTGACCCGTTCAGGTTCAAGCTGATTTTTGAGCGTTTCTTAAATCCAGAGCGCGTTTCCATGCCGGATTTTGATATAGACATGGACTTCGATTTTAGGCAGAACATCATTCAGCACACAAGAGAAACTTACGGAGAGCCTCAAGTCGGTCACATTGTAACGTTTGGAACATTAAAGCCCAAGAACTGTCTTGCCGATGTTGGGCGAATTCTGAACATTCCGCTTTCAATTGTTACAAAAGTAAAAGCCTGTATTCCAGACAATCCAAAGGCAAAACTGAAAAACGCGCTTGAACCGCCCACAGATAAATTTCCAGACGGCGGACAGCTTATTCCTGTCAGCGAAAATCCAGAGGCGACAATCGGACTTGACAAAAAAACTTTTGACCGCTGGATTGCTCTTTGCAAAAAACTTGAAGGCTTAATCAGAAACACTGGACTTCACGCTTCGGGAATGGTAATCGGACTCACTGCTCTTCCAGACTGGGCGCCGGTTTTTAAAGATCCAAAGACAGGCGAAGTCGCGGTTCAGTACACAATGGACATAATCGAGCCGTGCGGACTTGTAAAATTCGACTACCTTGGACTTAAGACACTTTCTTTAATCCGCTACGCCGAAAACATAATCAACAAACATAAAAAGCCAGACGAGCCGGAATTCAAGACAGAAAACGTAAGCGAAACTGATTCCGAGACATTCGACTTGTTCTGCCGAGGAGACTCTGTTGCAATCTTCCAGTTTGAATCCCCGGGAATGCAGAAAATATTGCGCCAGTGCCAGCCAAGATGCGTGGAAGAGCTTGTCGCCTTGAACGCGCTTTACCGTCCTGGTCCGCTTGACTACATTCCGCAGTACATAGAAGGCAAATGGAAGCCAGAAACCGTTCACTATCCAGATCCGTGTCTTGAAGGAATCCTAAAGGAAACCTACGGCGTTATGGTTTATCAGGAACAGGTTATGCAGGTTGCGCAGAAGATTGCAGGCTTTTCTCTCGGCGGCGCGGATATGCTTAGACGTGCCATGGGAAAAAAGAAGCTTGAAGTCCTCATGGGCAAAAAAGTTGAATTTGAAGAAGGCGCAATAAAGCAAGGCTACACAAAAGAACACGCTGATGAAATTTTTGACATAATGGTGCCGTTTGCTGGCTACGGATTCAACAAGTCCCATGCGGCGGCTTACACAGTTCTTGCATACAGAACTGGCTGGCTTAAAACCCATAAGAAAGCTGAATTCATGGCGGCAAACCTGACCAACGAAATCACTTCCACAGACACTCTTCCTGAATACATTGAAGAAGCGCGGAAAATGGGAATTCCAGTTGATCCGCCGGACGTAAACCGTTCCGACTCAATTTTTGATGTTATCGACGGACATATTGTGTTCGGTCTTAAGGGAATAAAAGGAATGGGCGAAGGCGCCGCAAGAGCTATTGTTGAAGAGCGCGAGGAAAACGGACCTTATAAATCGTTTGTGGATTTTATTGAACGGCTGAGCAGCAAAGACGTAAACAAAAAAGCTATAGAAGTCCTTATAAAAACCGGCGCATTCGATAACTTGGGACAAAACCGCGCAACTCTCACCATGAACTTTGAGCGCGTAATTGAATACGAAGATAAAAAGAACGCTTCCAAGGAATACGGGCAGGCAAGCCTTTTTGAAGATGCCGGAATAAAAGAATTCGAAGACTTCAAATTTGAAGAATGCGAAGACCTTCCAAAAATGGAGCGCCTTAACATGGAAAAAGAACTCATAGGCTGCTTTGTTTCCGGGCATCCTTTGGACGACTACAAAACCGCAATAGAAACCTGCGCAACCTGCAACAGCGAAAATATCGAACGCTGGGCAAAAATAGACAAGGCAGAAAAAGCGTCTTTGGAAGCAAGCGGAAGATCATCTTGGCAATCAAGAAATTCCGGCAAAACGTACATTGCAATCGGAATGCTTCAAGATTTAAAAATCATAATGACAAAAAAAGGCAAGCAGATGGCGTTTGCAAAACTCGCCGACTACAAGGGATTTATTGACGTAACGTTCTTTCCTCCTGTTTGGGAAAAATATTCAAGCCAGATTGAAGCCGAAAAAGTTTACGCATTCAAGGGCAAAGTTGACGGCAAAAGGGAAGTTCCAAGTTTTCTTGTAGAATCAATTGAAGATATTGCAACTTTGCAGCAAAAGGCAATTTCAAGCATCCATATTCAGCTTGAGCAAGGTTTTTCTTCTGTAAAAGAAATCGCGCCGCTTAGAGATATTTTGTTTGGCGGAACAGGAACTTTGTTAGTATATTTTCATATAGAAATAGACGGAAAAACTTATGTTGTAAAGGCAAACACTCAGCTGACCGTTCCAAACACAAAGGAATACATAGACAGCCTAAAAGATATTTCCGGAGTTAATGAAGTCTGGACTGAATAATGGCACAGGAGGTTTTACGCCATGTTTATCTTAAGAATAATTTCAGCATTTTTATCGCTATATTCTCTTTTATGTCTTTTGCGAATAATAATCACTTGGATTCCAAATTATTCATACAGCAAACCGGCGGATATTCTAGCTCAAATATGCGATCCATACATGAATCTTTTCCGCGGAATAAAATGGCTTAGATTCGGAAGCTTTGACTTTAGTCCCGCGCTTGCGTTATGCATTTTGGGCGCAGGCTCGCAGCTTTTTTCTAGTCTTGCAAACGGAGGCTACATAAATCTCCAGATGATTCTGGCAATGATTCTTGGAATTTTCTTTTCAATTCTGTCATCGCTCATTTTCTTTTTAATAATCCTTTTTGCAATACGGCTCATTTTGATAATGATAAACAGAGATTCGTACAACACAAGCGGATTCATGGCAAATCAGATTGACAGTTCAATTTCATCGATTGTCTACAGAATCGCAAGAACATTCGCAATGGGCAGACGCATAACTTACAAAGCCGCCTTGATAATTTCAATAATCGCGCTTTTATTTTTGCAGTTTGCCTTAAGAATTCTTTTAGCTTTTATTTTATCAATAATTTTGTAAATGATTCTTTCTGAACTTGGAGCCGCTGTAGAAACACTTTCCGGTGTAGGTCCGGCAGCGGCAAAAAAATTCGCCAGCCTGAATATTTTCACAGTGGCCGATTTGCTTTCTGTTTTTCCGCGCGACTACGAAGACAGAACAAAACGGATTCCGCTAAGAGATTACGTAAATTTTCCAAAAGTCCACACAATCTGCAAAGTAACGGCTCACCAGTGGTTTGGCTACGGCAAAATGAAAACCTTAAAAATCGCAATAACCGACGGAAGCGCAAACGCTTGGCTTGTCGCATTCAACCGGGACTTTCTTGAAAAATCTCTGCCAGAAGGAAGCATCATCGCCGTAACTGGAAAATTTGAAACAAAATACAACGAGCTTCAGTCTTCATCTTTTGAAGCGTCAAGAATTTCATTCGACGGAAATTTAGCGGACTTTGAAAATATTCCAGTTCCAGACAGTGCGGTAATTCCAATCTATCCGCTTACAGAAGGACTCACTCAAAAAGTCTACAGAAAAACTGTTGCGCAAGCGTTAAAGCAATACGCAAAAAACATAAGCAACGAAATTCCAGACAAAATCATAAAAGAACGGAATCTTTTAAATAAAAGCGAATCGATTCTTTTTGTTCACCAGCCGCAAACTTTGAATCAGGCGCAGGAAGCTAGAAAAACTTTAATTTACGAAGAGCTTTACCTTTTTGAATACAAAATGCTAGAACGCGCTCTTATGCACCGCGGAACCTTGCCTTCGCAGGATTTTATTCCAGAAGCATATCCGTACTTTTCCACGCCAGATTCAGAAGCAGGTCTTGAGCAGATAAAAAATGAATTCCAGAAAAGCCTTTCGCCTCGTCAGAAACAGATTTTCAGCAGCTTGAATTTTGAACTTACATTGGATCAGATGAATTCAATTTTAGAAATGAACCGCGATATTGACAAAAGCCAGACGGAATGCAACACAATGCTGAACGCTCCGCAAAAACTTTCAAAGCCTCCGTTTTCCATGCAGCGGCTTTTGCAAGGAGATGTCGGCTCCGGAAAAACGCTTGTATCCTTTTTTGTCTGCGCACGTACAATTGACTACGGCGGACAATGCGCAATTCTCGCTCCCACAGAACTTCTTGCCCGCCAGCACGCAGAAAACGCCGCGAAACTTTTAGAGCCAGCCGGAATCAAAACTGCATTTCTCACAGGAAATTTAAAAGCCTCTGGCAGGCAGTCTCTTTTAAATGCTCTTAGAGACGGAAATATTGACATTGTAATTGGAACCCATGCGCTTTTCAGCAGAAACACGCAGTACAAAAATCTTCAGCTTGCGGTAATAGACGAGCAACATAGATTCGGAGTAACGCAAAGAGAATCGATTATTTCAAAAGGAAGAATCTCATTCAAGCACATGGCGCATTCTCCGGATCTTTTAATGATGAGCGCGACACCAATTCCGCAGACATTGGCACTGACTGCATTCGGTGATCTTGACATAAGCGTAATAAAAACCATGCCAAAAGGAAGGCTTCCTGTAAAAACTTATCTTACAGTTTTCGGAAATGAACGCAACGTCTACGAAGCCATAAGAAAAGAGCTGAATGCAGGTCATCAGGCATATTTTGTTTACCCAAGAATCACAGAAAATCCGCAGGCAGAACAAACTGAAAAAACTTCGCTAAAATCTGCGGAAGAAATGTTCGATTTTCTTTCAAAAGAAGTTTATCCGAATTTCAAATGTGCGCTTATCCACGGAAAAACTGACGATGAACAGCAGGCTGAAATACTAAAAAAATTTTCAAGCGGAAATATTCAAGTTCTTGTTGCAACAACAGTTGTAGAAGTCGGAGTCGATGTTCCAAACGCAACCTGTATTGCAATTGAACACGCAGAACGGTTTGGTCTTGCGGAACTTCATCAGCTTCGCGGAAGAGTCGGGCGAGGAAAATTCCAGTCATACTGCTTCTTAACTTACAGCAAAAATATCACCGAAACCGGAATCTCGCGGTTAAAGGCACTGCACCAAAGTAACGATGGATTTTTCATTGCGGAAGAAGATTTAAAGCTGCGTGGTCCTGGAGAAGTCTTTGGAACAGCCCAGTCAGGATATTTTGCATTGAACATAGCCGACTTAAGCCGTGATAAAGAAATTCTCAAGACCGCACGTTACGACGCTTTATGCCAGCTTAAGCAACGTAATCCTTAAGAGAAACATCGCAGATTTTGTTTGCACGGATTTTTGCAATCGCATGTTTTTCAATCTGGCGAACACGTTCTCTTGAAAGATTCATTTTCTCGCCGACTTCTTTCAATGTTCTTTCGCCTTGACCATTAAGACCATAGCGCATATTAAGAACTTCAACTGATTTTTTATCCAAGCCGACAAAAGCCTTGTCAATTTCAGTTTTCAAAGAAGCATCGATAGCTGCATCTTCCGGCGTAAAAGTTCCGGCAGAAACTGTGTCAACAAGCGCAGTATCAGAATCGCCGCTGATAGGAGAATCCAAGCTTATCATTTCCTGCGAAATATTAAGCATTTCTCTTATATGGTGCTTTGTCATTCCAAGTTTGAGCGCAACTTCTTCAAGTTCTTCTTCCTCTGATTTTTTTCCATGCGGATTTACGCTGTGACACGCTCTTTTTATTTCAGTAAGCTCAGCATCTTTATTTACAGGCAGACGGATCGGGCGGCCAAAATCAACAATCGCTTTCATTATGCTCTGGCGAATCCACCAGACAGCATAAGATATAAAATGGTAGCCTTTGCTTACATCAAAATGGTCGAGAGCCTTCATAAGTCCAAGATAGCCTTCACTTATCAAATCTTCGTATTCAAGACCTTTGTTCAAATACTGTGAAGCAATTTTTATAACAAAGCGCATATTGGAAGTCAAAAGTTTGTCTCTTGCGGCTTTGTCTCCAGCAGCAGCTCTTGTTGCAAGCTGAATTTCTTCGTCATTTGTAAGAAGAGGAATTTTCTTTATTTCATTCAGATGAATCCTCACAACGTCCAAATCTTTTGCTGAAACACTAGTCATTTTCTTGCCTCCATTATGCTTTTATTTACTTAATAAATAGCATAAAACGTGCCAAGATGTATGAGAATTATATAAAAACAAGAAAAATTTTAAAAATAAGTGAGTTTTTTAATTTCAATAGTAAAAAAGCTGATTTAAATGTGGCTTTTCAGATTTTAAGAGTTTTTAAAATAAAAGGGCTGCATCAAAATGACACAGCCCATAAAGTGTTGATTAAAAGCGAGCCAAAATGACCCACCTAAAATAAAAAATTACTCCACAACAGCAATAATGTCGCAATTTTTAAGAATGAGGTAGTCTTCACCATCAATCTTAATTCCTGTTCCAGCGTACTTATCATACAAAATTTTTTCACCAGGCTTTACAGTGATTTTTTCCTTCTCAGTTCCCGGTCCAACAGCCTCAACAACAGCCTGCTGGGTTTTTTCCTGTGCTGTGTCTGGAATAATAAGACCGCCAGCTGTTTTTGTTTCTGCGGCAACCTGCTTTACTAAAACTCTGTCTGCCAATGGCTTTACTTTCATTTAAATCCTCCAAATCTATATTTGAAAATTTTTTAAAATTTTGAGCGGACAACATAAATCAATTGCGCTCTTTTTTTTATACTATAAAAATACAAATTTTTTCCCTGAAAGTCAAATTCTATAGAAAATAAGTTTCATTTTTCCGCCTGAATTTTTTTCTGAAGCAAACGGGCTTTGTTATTTTCAGAATCCAATGAAAGCGCGTATTTTAAAGCTCTTGAAGCACCATACAAATTTCCTTGCTTCCATTCAAGCTGCGCAATTCTAAACAAAATTTCAGACTTTTCTTTTCCTTCAGATGATTTTGCGGAAGCCGTGTTAAGCGAATCCAAAGCTTCCGGCAGACGGTCAACACTGGCATACAAAACGCCAAGATTGACAAACGCATTTATAATTGAAGAATTTTTTGAAGAAGAATTTAATGCGACAATCCGATTTCCATAATTTTCCGCGATAAAATTGTAAAGAGAAATCCCAGATTTAAAGTTTCCCTTTTTACAGGCAAACCAGGCGCAAAGCTCACATTCCCAAAGCTCAAGATTTTCCGGCGAATCTTCAGGCAAAAAATCATACTTCGACTTGTAATAAGAATCAAAAAGAGTTTCCGCATCCGACTCGGAATTTTCATTTAAAAGAGAAAAAACGCAGTGCTTTAAAACAGATTCAGGATAAATATTTTCCGCGGAAACATTTTTTTCAAGCATCAGCCAAATGTCAGAAACAGGCTTTTCAGTTTTGTCAAGTTTATTTTTTTGAGCAACAAGCGCGTCTTTTAAAACCAAGGCTTCTGAACTTTGGGATGCAATAATAGAATCCAGTTTTTCAAGAACGGAATCAAACGGCACAACCGGAACTTTGGCTTTTTTTTCCATGCTCAAAGTTTTTAATCCGGCGTTTCTAATTTTTTGAGAAAGAAAATCTTCATGCTGATTTTTTATCTGTTCAAGTGAAAATTCTCCAAGAGCCGCAAGCCCAGGCAAATAATCAGGAAAATTAGCAGAAAGAAATTCGAGTAGTTTTTGCTCAGATTCAAAGTTTCCATTCCGCTTGGCAAACATTGCGCTGTTCATGTATATTTGCGGCGGAATCTTTGAAAAATTCTGAATAAGATTTTGACGAATTTCCTCGGAAGAATTTTCTTCGCCTTCAATATAAAATCCATCTGATTCAAGAGAAAGGATTTCAGTTTTTGTGGGCAAATCAGTTCTTTCCGCAAACGAAGCAAGTCTTGAGCTGGCTTCCAAAACGGCAATGCTTTCCGCATAAAGCCCTGAATCAAAAAAAACACAGCCCCAAAAAAGGCTTTCCTTATTGCTAGAAATTTTCTTTGGATATAAAGCCACTGCATTTTTAAATTCACCGCCACGCATAAAAATTGAAGCGGCATTAAAAATCCAGAGGGTTTCATCCGAACCATCAAAAGCATTTTTGTACACAGAAATAAAATCCGGACTGCAAAAAATTTCTTTTATTTCTTCCGAAGTTTTTATTTCCGCAGATTTATTTTTCTTTTTTTGAGAAACAGAATTGAATGCCGATTCCAAAACAGGCTCGCCATTTTCTATAGCAACCAAAGCTTTTTTTAAAACGCATTCTGCATAAATCGAAGAATATCTGGAATCTTTTAAACAAAGTGAAATTTGAAACGCTTCTTCAAGACGATTTTTTCTCAAAAGAAAATTCGCATACACAGCGGAAAGCTCGGGATTTTTGGGATTTTTTTTAAGACTTTTTTTTAAAACTCGTTCCGCTAATTTTGCCTCGCCAAGGAAAAAATAGCGTTTTGCAATTCCAAGGAATTCATAAGAAGCGTAGGCTTTTTTTTCAAGTTTTTTTAGGGATTTTAAAGCGTCTTCCACGGAATTCTGAGAAACAGCGACATCAACAGAATCCAGCGCGGAAGTAAAAGATGAACCTTCAGAATGAGATGAGCATGAACAAACTAAAACTGCAGCCAAGCAACACAAAGCCGCAATGCAGATTGATTTTTTGCTCACGCTACCTCTTCTTTGCTGATTGTATCAAGAATTGCATTTATAAATCTAAAAGAATCGTCTGTTCCAAATTCTTTTGAAATTGCAATGGCTTCATCAATAATTATTGTGGGCTTAAGTTCTTTTTGATAAAGCAATGCAAAAACGCTGATACGCAAAATGGAAAGTGTAACTCTGTTCAAGCGGTCAAAATTCCAGTTCGCAGTCAAATGCGCCTTTATTTTTTCATCAATTTCCTGAATATGATTTATTGTTCCTGAAATCAGCAAACGTGCAAAATCATAGGACTCCGCCCGCGACTGGGAAAAATCTTCAGTTTCAGAAGTTTCCGTTACAGTTTCGGGCAGGACAAATTTTCCGCTTGGATTATTTTCAGAATCTTCTTTCAGCCATTCAAGCTTCAGCAAATCCTCAAGAGAGGCCTTGCCGACATCATAGGAATAGAGAGCCTGAACCGCAAAAATACGACCGTTTCTTCTGGACACAACAAACTCCTATTGCCAATTAAGGAGCTTTTTAAGAGCATCGCCAGTTTTTTTGCGGTCAACATTTGAAGGAATATCAAGCGATTTTGAAATTTCCTGAGCGGCTTCTGTAAAATACTGGCTCTGTTTCTGAGAAGTAATGTTGCGCTTCAAATAATCGTATACAGTTACAGTTGTTTCTGGCTGAACAACATCGCTGATTGAAAGCATTTTTGCATCGTACCTTTTTAGAACAGCATAAAACTGGAAGTCGGAAGCAGTTTCTGTAACTTCAGAAAGATAGCCAGCGGATTTTCCAAAAAGCTCATTAAGCTTGTCAATTGACCATCCAAGCTGCTGAGCTTGCTGAGCCGTTTTTGCAACTGTAATGTCGCCAGCTCTGTAATTAGTTCCGTTTTCGTTTGAATTTTTAATTTCTTCTAATTTCTTTGAATCGCCTTTGTATTTATTTCTTAAATCTGTTGCCAAAGCACGAGCCGCCATATCATTGCTTCCCTTTGGAACCATAACAAGGAAAAGTTTCATCATGTCGTTCCAAACAAAAGTTGACTTATTCATTTCATAAGCATTGCGGATTTCTTCATCAGTTGCTGCCACTGCCTGAATTTCAGACTGCTTTTTTGAAAATACATATTGCTGAATAATAAGCTGATTTTTCAAGTAAGCCTTATATTCAGACTTTGACATTCCGCTATATTCTTTTATATAGTCATCCAAGGATTTTCCTGTCTGCTTTTTAATCAAGTCTTCAAGCTGAGCTTCTGAAACACGAGTGCCAAGCTGCTGGCTAAATGTATTCAAGAAAGCATCATCAACCTGACTGTCTGTAACAGAAAGTCCTTCTTTTGCCGCTGCCTGAGTAATCAGTTTTTCAGCGATAAGATTTTCCAAGAGAGCCTGCTTCTGCTCAATAGGAAGAGATTCCATTCCGTACTGCTTCTGAATGAAATTTGCGCGTGTTTTTAGCTGCTTTACAGTAATTGTTTCTGATTTATTAAGTTTTACAACTGCAAGTGGCTGCAAATCACTTTGGGCAAATGCTCCTAATGCAGCAAAGAAAATCAATAGTCCAATAGAAAATTTTTTCATGAAAATTCATCCTTTTAATTCATTTATTAATAAACAGTTATTATTATGTTCGGTTACACAGTTATTTTTCCAACGGAAGTCCACCGGAAATTACAGCCCTGATTCTGCGTACTCCTGCGGAAGATGACTGTTCCTTCTGGATTTTGAATTCGCCGATCTGCGCCGTGTGCTGGACGTGCGGTCCGCCGCAGACTTCCTTGCTGAACCAGTTGTCCTTTTCGCCGATTGTGTAGACCTTCACATCCTCGCCGTATTTGTTCGTGAACAGTGCGCGCGCCCCTTCTGCCGTCGCCTTTTCAAGCGGCATGACTTCCATCGTAACAGGCAAATCTTTTTTAATCTGCTCGTTCACAATGTCCTCGACCTTCTGGATTTCCTCTTTTGTCATCGGGCGGTCAAACGTGAAGTCAAATCTCATACGCTCATTCGTGATGTTCGAGCCTTTCTGCGCGACTTTGTCTCCAAGAACATTGACAAGCGCCTGCTGAAGCAGGTGGGTCGCCGTGTGATATTTTGTGGTTGTGTCCGACTGTTCGGCAAGTCCGCCCTTGGCAGCACCTGCATCCTGAGTTTTTGAAGCCTCCTGATGCTTGCGCTCGGCCTCCTTGAATCCCCCGACATCGACGGTGAATCCGTTTTCGGCACCAAGTTCCTGAGTAAGTTCAAGCGGGAATCCGAATGTGTCGTAAAGCCTGAATGCGATTTTGCCTGAAATTTCCTTCTTGGGATTTTTCATCAGGTTCGGAAGAAGCTTCTGGAATTCCGCCTCGCCTTTGCGCAAAGTGTCGCGGAATTTGTTCTCTTCCGCGGAAAGTTCCGTGAAAATCTTTTCCTTGTTCTGCTCAAGCTCCGGATATGCGCACTTGAAATTTTCGATTACTGCCTGTGCAATATCCGCAAGGAAATTCTTTTCGATTCCGAGCTTCATTCCGTGGCGGACTGCACGGCGGATCAGACGGCGGAGAACGTAGCCCGCACCGACATTTGAAGGAGAAACACCTTTCTGGTCTCCAAGAATAAAAACCGCCGAGCGGGAATGGTCTGCGATGATCCGGACGCTTCTGTCCTTTTCCTCATCCGTGCCGTATTTATAGGAAGAAAGCTCCTCGATTTTTGCAATAATCGGCTGGAAAACCTCGGTAAGATAGACAGATGTTTTTCCCTGCAGGATACAGTTTGTGCGCTCAAGACCCATTCCGGTATCGACATTTTTCTTTGGAAGCGGCACAAGAGTTTTTTCATCAACGCGGTTGTACTGCATAAAAACGTTGTTCCAGATTTCCATCCAGTTTTCGCTGTCCGTTCCTTTGTTAGAGCCGGCAGGAGGAAGTCCTTCTCCAACCCAGTAGAAAATCTCAGTGTCAGGACCGCATGGACCGGTAGGACCTGCAGCCCACCAGTTGTCGCTTGCAGGAAGATATGCGATTTTGTCTTCCGGCATTCCGTTTTCTTTCCAGTAAGTAGCGGCTTCCTCATCGCGGGGAGCATTGTCGTCGCCGGCAAAAACCGTCACAGAAATTTTACGCGGATCAAGACCGAGCCATTTTGGGCTTGTAAGGAATTCATAGGAAAAGCCGATTGATTCTTTTTTAAAATAATCGCCCAGCGACCAGTTTCCCAGCATTTCAAAACAGGTAAGATGGCTAGGGTCGCCCACTTCATCAATATCACCTGTGCGGATGCATTTCTGGTAATCTGTAAGGCGTGTTCCTGCCGGATGTTTTTCTCCCAAAAGATACGGAACAAGCGGATGCATTCCGGCAGTTGTAAAAAGTACGGAAGGATCGTTTTCAGGAATTAAAGACTGGCCTGAAATTTCAACATGATTCTTTGATTTAAAAAATTCAATATATTTTGAACGTAACTCGTTTGCAGTCATAGCAATCTATAGTAAAACTAAATACTTAAATAGTCAATTGTGGATTCATGCTCCGCTAAAAATCAACGAAGCACGAATTTTTAACATAAACTAATTTGTTCCAAAAATTCTGTCTCCGGCATCTCCAAGACCAGGACAAATATATGCGTTTTCATTCAGGCAACGATCAAGGTGGCCAATGAAAAGTTTTACATCAGGATGAGCTTTTGTTAAAACTTCAACGCCTTCTGGAGCAGCAATTATGCACATGAATTTTATGTTTTTTCCGCCGCGCTTTTTTATAAAATCAACTGCGGAAACTGCAGAACCTCCAGTTGCAAGCATCGGATCAACAATTACAATCTGACGCTGATCAAGAGAATCCGGCATTTTGCAGTAATATTCTTCAGCCTGATGAGTTTTTTCATTGCGGCTCAAACCGATGTGCCCGACTTTTGCGGAAGGAACAAGAGTCAGCATTCCGTTCATCATTCCAAGTCCAGCGCGAAGAATCGGAACAACAACAAGTTTTTTTCCAGAAAGCATCGGAGTTTTGCAAGTTTCAATCGGAGTTTTTACTTCAACATCTTCAACCGGAAGATCGCGCAAAGCTTCATATCCCATCAAAACTGCAATTTCTTCAACAAGTTTTCTGAATTCATTTGTTCCAGTTTTTTCATCGCGGAGCATTGAAATTTTATGCTGAATCAGCGGATGATTTAAAAAAACTACATTTTTATTTTCCATAAAACTACTCTTTTTCCGAAGCCTTTTTTTCAGGCAAAAGCATATTCAAAATGATTCCAATCAAAGCTCCAGTTGCCAAGCCGGAAAGTCCGAGAGTCAGACCGCCGATGTGAATGTTTACAGCTCCGGCGGAACTATATTTTATTCCGATTGAAAGAACAAGAATCAGAGCCGCGATAATTACGTTGCGTGAATTCTTGAAATCAACCTGGCTCTCAACAATGTTTCTTACGCCGACTGCGGAAATCATTCCATATAGAACAATTGAAATTCCGCCGCAAGTCGCAGCCGGCATCGCGCTTATTAACGCCGCAAACTTTGGAGAGAACGAAAACAAAATCGCAATCACCGCTGCAATTCTGATTACACGCGGATCGTAAACTCTTGACAAAGTAAGAACGCCGGTGTTTTCGCCGTAAGTTGTATTTGCAGGTGCGCCGAAAAGTGAAGCAACAAGAGTTGCAAGTCCGTCGCCGAAAAGTGTTCTGTGAAGTCCGGGATTTTCAAAATAATTTCTGTTTACAGTTGATGAAATGGCGGCAATATCTCCGATATGCTCCATCATGGTTGCAATCGCAATAGGAACAATCGTAACTATAGAAGTTATAATTAATGAAGTGTCTGGATTTTCAAAAATTGCAAAAACTGTATTTTCCTTGAGAACCGGAAGCCCAATCCAAGCCGCATTTTTTACAGAAGTAAAATCAACTTCGCCAAGGATTCCTGCAAAGACATAAGAAACGACAGCCGCAAGAAGAATCGGAATAATTTTTATCATTCCCCTTCCCCAGATAACGCAGGCAACAATTACAAGAACAGCAGAAAAAGCAACAAGCCAGTTTCTTGAGCAATTGTCTACTGCCGACTGCGAAAGCGTAAGTCCAATCGAAATTATAATCGGACCTGTAACAACCGGCGGAAAGAAGCGCATTACTTTTTTTACACCGAAAACTTTTACAAGAACAGCAAGCAGAAAATACAAAGCCGCAGAACAAGCAACGCCAAGACACGCATAAGGCAAAAGATGTTTTTCACCGTTCGGAGCGATTGTCATGTAGCCGGCAAGAAACGCAAACGATGAGCCTAAGAAAGCCGGAACTTTTCCTTTTGTAAAAAAGTGAAATATAAGAGTTCCGATTCCTGCAAATAAAAGCGTAGAAGAAACGCTAAGTCCCGTAAGCTGCGGAACAAGAACCGTTGCGCCAAACATTGCAAACATATGCTGCACACCAAGCGCAAGCATTCTAGGCTTTCCCAAAGTGCGCGCATCATAAACCGCATTTAAATTATCATTAGACATTTTTACTCCAATAAAAAGTCAATGAGGAAATTTCAATTTCCGATTTGGCTTTTTAAGCATATTCGCAACGAAATGAGAATACGCAATCAATACGTCTGGTCAAGGTACGCTTAC
>OLHA01000815.1_pt1 | contig 17691 bp, 18 predicted proteins | sample 1605961 | NCBI WGS metagenome assembly OLHA01 (sample SAMN03283288) | human gut metagenome | biome: human-associated habitat; material: feces | host: Homo sapiens | place: Peru | collected 2012
ATGGCCAACGCCGCCACCATGGCCGGTATGGCCTTCGCCAATGCCTTCCTGGGGGTCTGCCACTCCATGGCTCATAAGCTGGGTGCCTTCCACCACCTGCCCCACGGCATTGCCAATGCCCTGCTCATCCGGCAGGTCCTTCGGTTCAACGCCGCCGAGGTCCCCGCCAAAATGGGCACCTTCTCCCAGTATGACCACCCCCACACCCTGGCACGCTACGCGGAAGTGGCCGACTACCTGAAGCTGGGTGGCACCACCGACGAAGAAAAGCTCCAGAACCTCATCGATGCCATTACGGAGCTGATGCACAAGGTGGGGATCCACGACACCATCCGGGAATACGGCATCCAGGAGGAGGACTTCCTGTCCCGGCTGGACGAAATGGTAGAGCAGGCCTTCGACGACCAGTGCACCGGCGCCAACCCCCGGTACCCGCTGATGAAGGAAATCAAGGAAATGTATCTGAACGCCTACTACGGAAAGTAAGGCGCTGCGAAACGGGCCGCCCCGGCTGGGGCGGCCCGTCAGACTGCTGAAAAGCCCGGTTATTGCTGGGCTTTTACTGTATGTCCCTCTATACTGGGTGTCCAGTATGGAGGGACATATTATTTCAGCAACTTACTTTATTCTTTGAAATAAATAAGATGTCAAGAAACAAAAACATAAAATTGTTTCGCGACAATTATTGTTGTACAACTAGCCTTATGCGCATTGAGCACAATATACAAAAGAGGAACTGAAATTGAAACGATATCACAAAATATTGACGAAAACAGAAACGTACTTTTGGTGAATCCTTTGTATTTACGAAACAATGTTACTCTAATAGAATGAGGGCAACAGAAAGGAACGAAAGTAATGCGAATTACAATGGATGAGATTGCCAAGCTGGCCGGTGTATCCAAGGCCACAGTATCCCGGGTGCTGAACGATTCCGAATGTGGAGTGGGAGAGCAGACCAGGGTCCGGGTCAAGAAGATCGCTGAAGAACTGGGCTACTCGGTCGAACAGACAGAGAAGAAGAAAAATGTCTCCTTTACAAGATACATCGCGTTGATCCTCCCAGACATTACGAATCCCTTCTTCGCAGACCTTGCGAAGTCAGTAGAGAATTCCCTCCGTAGAAAAGGCTATTCTCTGGTGCTGGCAAACACGGATTTCTCCGAGGACAACGAGGCAGCCCAGATACGGGAGCTGATGGTCAAACGTTTGGAAGGGATTCTCCTGGTCCCCTCCGGTATCCGAGCCCGGGAGGAGCATGACCTTCCCAGGCGTTACCAGATCCCTATGGTTTTGATGGACCGGAAGCTGGAAGGCATCTCTGACATCCCCGGGGTCTATTCCAACAATGAGTATGCCTCTGTCATCAGTTGTGAGCACCTGATCCGTAAGGGTGCCCGGGACATCGTTTTTATCTCCGGACCCCTGAATGTCTCTACTTCCATCGAGCGATTTGAGGGCTACAAGGCAGTGCTGGCCCAGCACAGCATCCCTTTCCGGCCGGAGATGTGCCGCCATGGCAGCTACACGGTGGAAAGCGGCTACAATGCAGTGCTGGAGCTGGAGCGAAGCGGTATTTCCTACAGCGCTATTTTGGCGGCCAACGATCTGATGGCCCTGGGGGCCCTGAAGGCGGTCCGGGAGTTCGGCTATCGGGTGCCGGAGGATGTGCAGATCATTGGCTTTGACAACATTGAGTTTTCTCAGTACTGTGAGCCCTCCCTGTCCACCATGCAGCAGCCTACCTTTGATATGGGGGCGAAGGCGGTGGAGCTGCTGACGGGAATTATTGAAAAAAGAGACCCTGTCCAGCCGGAACGGCTGATTCCAAAGCTATTAATGCGAAAAACAACGAGGTGAGAACCTATGAAACAGAAAATTCTGATCGTTGGCAGCTCCAACGTGGACTTCGTAGTCGGAGTTCGGGAAATGCCTCTGCCGGGAGAGACCCTGATGGGAAGCTCCTTCGACAATGTTCCGGGAGGTAAGGGAGCCAATCAGGCTTGTGCCTGCGGGCGGATGGGCGGCGAAAGCGTCTTCCTCAGCTGCGTAGGCAAAAACGCCCAGGGGGATATGCTTCTGGAGAGCCTGAGGGGGGCCCATGTGGATACGAGCCGGATGCGTGTCTTGGAGGGGGTGCCTACGGGCATGGCCTTTATCACCGTAAACGGTGCCGGTGAAAATTCCATTGTGGTAATCCCCGGGGCCAACACCGCCTGCGACATTGGGTATTTTGAGGCCAACGAGGAAGCCGTTCAGGAGGCAGGTATCGTCCTTGCTCAGCTGGAGACTCCGGCAGAGGATGTGTACTGGCTGCTGAAAAAGGCCCACAGCCTGGGAAAGCTGACGATCCTGAATCCCGCCCCCGCACCGGAGAGCCTGCCGGAGGACGTGCTTCCCTTTATTGATTACTTGACTCCCAACGAGACGGAGCTGGCCAAGCTCACGGGGCTTCCCACGGGAACCCTGGAGGAAATCCAAAGGGCAGCCCAGGTATTGCTTTGCAAGGGCGTGGGCCATGTGCTGGTGACCATCGGCTCCCGGGGTGTGTTCCTGTGCGACCGGGAAGGGGCTCGACAGTATGAGACCCGAAAAGTCACTCCGGTGGACACCACCGCGGCAGGGGACACCTTCAACGGCGGCTTCGCCGTGGGCCTTTCCGAGGGAATGGAGGCGGCGGAGGCTATCCGTCTGGCCAATGCGGCGGCTTCTCTCTCCGTGACCCGCAAGGGCGCCCAGACCTCGATTCCCAGCAGGACCGAGGTGGAGGCTCTTTTGGCAGACCGAAAATGAAATTCCGGGCCCTTGGATGGGTCCTGTAAAAAAAGAAGGAGGACGATCGGATGAAAAAAGACAGACTGCTGAATCCGGAGATCATCTCGGCCATCGCGTCCCTGGGCCACACTGAATACTTTTGTATCGGTGACTGTGGGCTCCCCATTCCCCAGGGGGTAAAGGTGATCGATATCTCTCTGGTAGGCGGCAACCCCAGATTTCTGGATGTGGTCGATGCGGTAAGGGAGGAGCTGGTGATTGAATCCACCATCCTTGCTTCCGAGATCGACGAGAAAAACCCGACTCTTGCCAAGGAGATGGAGCAGCGTTTCGGCGCGCTTCCCTGCAAGAAGGTATCCCACGAGCAGTTCAAGGAGTTGACGAAAAAAGCACGGTGCATCATCCGCACCGGAGAGAATACCCCCTACGCCAATGTGATTTTGGTTGGCGGGGTGAATTTCTGAGGCTCCCCCAAAACAAGGCATTTGTTTCCTTCGGTCAAAGGAAATGCGAAAAATAAAAACAAAAAAGGAGAACGTTATGAAAAAACTGATGAGCATCCTCTTGGTCCTGGCTATGGTCCTTTCCATGGCTGCCTGCGGTTCCAAGACCGCTGAGACCACCGCCCCTGCCGCTGCCGCGGATACCACAGCAGCTCCTGCCGCTGAAGGCGGCGAGAAGACCGTCAAAATCGGCCTGAGCATTGCTGGTATGACCATGCCCTACTACGTCCGTATGTACGAAGGCTTCCTAAAAGGAAGGCTATGAAGTGACCTTCGCCGACGGCGGCTCCGACGCGGAGTCCACCGTCAAGGCTGTGGAAGACCTGATCTCCAGCGGCATCGATGCCCTGGCCGTTTCCACCAACTTTTCCGAGTCCCTGGTAGACGCCTTTGCTACCTGCAAGGAGCAGGGCATCCCCATTTTCTACATCGGCAACCTGCAGCTGATCCCCGAGGTGAAGGCCAGCATGACCTTCTGGGAAGGCACCCGTTCCGATTCCGCCGGTTACCTGGGCGGCTTGTGGATGGGCAACTATCTCGACAGCATCAACTACAAGAAGGACCTGAATGTGGTCCAGGTCTCCCTGATCCACGATACGCTGCAGCAGCGCTATGAAGGCTTTGTCAAGGGCCTGACCGAGAAGGGCTACACCGTGAACCTGGTGAACACCGTTGGCGACCTGACCCGTGAGAACTCTCTGGCTGGCTGCGAGGATATGCTGACTGCCCATGACGATCTGGATATCTTCTTCGGCACCGCCGGCACTTCTGCTCTGGGCGCTTACGATGCCACCCAGAATGCCGGACGTACCGAGGTCATGGTCGTTGGCTTTGACGGCGAAGACGAGGAGCTGAAGCACATCGACGAGGGCGGAAACTACATTGCTACCATTTGCCAGGACCCCGTGGGCGAGTCGGAGGCGACTGTTGAGGCCATCAAGACCGTACTGAATGGCGGCACTGTTGAGGGCGGCCACGAGACCCCCGCCAAGGTTTACGGCAAGGGCGTTGGCTACGTCACTTCTGATGAGCTGCTGAAGTAATTCGCAAGTAGATAACCGGGCCGGGCGCAGGGGAAATCCGCGCCCGGTCCAGAGACAAAAGGAGGAGCTTTCATGGAGAACATTTTGAAGCTCACGCAGATCAACAAATCCTTCCCTGGCGTCAAAGCTCTGTCCGATGTGAATTTGACAGTCCGAAAAGGGGAGGTCCATGCTCTGGTCGGTGAGAACGGCGCGGGAAAGTCCACGCTGATGAAGATCATCTCCGGCGCTTATAAAAAAGACAGCGGTACCGTCTGGTTTGACGGTCAGGAAGTGGAAAACACCACGCCCAAGCAATCCGAGATGATGGGTATCTCCATCATCTATCAGGAACTCAACTTGATCGAGCGGATCACAGTGGCGGAAAATGTATTTATCGGCAGATACCCTATGAAGCACGGCATGGTCCAGTGGAAGGAAATGTTCCAGCAGGCCCAGGCCCTCTTCGATGAGTACGAGCTGAAGATCAACGCAAAATCTCTGGTCAGATCTCTGACCATGGCCCAGAAGCAGATGGTGGAGATCATCAAAGCCGTCAGCATCAACGCCAAGATCATTATTATGGACGAGCCCACCTCCTCCCTGTCCGGGAAGGAGACGGAATCGCTCTTCAAAATCATTCGGAAACTCAAGTCTCGGGGCGTGGCCATTGTATTCATCACCCACCGCCTGGACGAGATCTTTGAAATATGCGACCGTATGACGGTGCTGCGGGATGGCTGCTACATCGGCGAACGGAACATCTGCGACATCACCAAGGATGAGATGATCGCCATGATGATCGGCCGGAAGTTGACCCAGCAGTACCCCGAGCGGTCGAACCCCATCGGGGAAGTGACCCTGGAGGTCAAGAACATTATAGATCACAATTCCCGGGTCAAGGGCATCAGCTTCCAGGCCCATAGGGGTGAGGTGCTGGGCTTCTACGGCCTGGTCGGCGCTGGCCGGACGGAGACCATGCGGATGATCTTCGGTGTGGACCCAGTGGTCGGCGGCGAGATTTACATCCACGGAAAGCAGCGGCGCATCCGTTCTCCCAGAGATGCCATTGCGGCGGGCATGGGCTTCGTCACGGAAAACCGCCGGGACGAGGGATTGTTCCTCCGCTCCTCCATCCGGGTCAATACGGTGATGGTAGCTCTGCCCAAGATTCTCAAAAAGGGCTTTATCAGCTACAAGGAGGAGGCAAGAGTTGCCCAGAAGTACGTGGAGCGGCTCCACACGGCCACGCCCTCCATCAATCAGAAGACCATGTTCCTCTCCGGCGGCAACCAGCAGAAGGTGGTTCTGGCCAAGTGGCTCTATTCCGATTCAGACATCATTATTTTCGATGAGCCCACCCGGGGCATCGATGTGGGTGCCCGCCGGGAGATCTACGAGATCATCAACAACCTTGTGGAGAACGGGAAGACCGTGGTGGTGATCTCTTCCGATATGGAGGAGATCATGGGTGTCAGCGATCGGATCCTTGTCATGTACGAGGGCACCATTGCCGGTGAAATTCAGAAGAAGGACTTTACACAGGACTTGATCACCAAATACGCCGTAGGCGAAAAAAGGAGCGTACAAGCATGAAAGCCAAAAAGAATCAGAATTTATTTGCCCTGATCCTGGACAAGATGGGGTCCTGGTCTCTGCTAATCCTCATCGGTGTGGTCATGGCCTTTGCCAACAGCAAGTTCCTGACTTCCTCCAACGTTATTAACGTTCTGCGGCAGATCGCCGTGGTCACCATCGGCGCTGTGGGCGTATCTTTCGTCATCCTGGGCGGCGGCTTCGACCTGAGTACCGGTATGATTGCCACCTTTGCCGGATGCAACTCCGCTGCCTTCATCGTAAAGCTGGGCTGGCCCATCATCCCCGCCATTCTGGTGGCCATCCTCATTGGTGTGGCCATCGGCACCATCAACGGCATGCTCATCACCCATATGCGCATCGAGCCCTTCATCTGCACCCTGGGTATGCAGTACGTCGTCAACGGTCTGATCCTGGTCACTACCAAGAGTGTACCCATTACCGGCCTGCCGGAGAGCTACCTGTTCCTGGGCCGGGGCTTCCTCTTCGACTTCCTGCCTGTCCCCGTGGCCATTATGCTGCTCTTCGTCCTGGTGGGCCACATCCTGTTGAAGTACACCATCTTCGGCCGCTCCATCATCGCCATCGGCGAGAATGAGGTGGCGGCTCAGCTCTCTGGCCTGAATGTGAAGCTTGTAAAGGTTGCTATGTACGCCTTCTGCGGCTTCTGTGTCAGCTTTGCCGGTATCGTTCTGGCGGCCCGGCTCTCCTCCGGACAGCCTACCTCCGGCGCGGATCTGTCCTTACAGGCCATCGCGGCTGTGTACATTGGCGGCACCTTCCAGGGTAGCGTGGTCAATACCATGGCCGGTGCTCTGGTGTGGGGCTTCATGAATAACGCCCTGAACCTGATGAACGTGAACGCCTATTGGCAGAAGGTAGCTCTGGGTGTGATCATCATCATTGCCGTCCTCTTCGATGCCTTCCGGGCCAAGCTGGCCATGAAGAAAAAGAGCTGATCGTTTTTGACGGACCTATTTTTAGAAAGGAGACCCCTATGAAAAAGGCGTTCATTTTCTACGGCGGCTGGGAAGGCCATGAGCCGGAGAAGGAAAGCGCCCGCTTCCAGCGTTGGCTGGAAGAGGAGAACTACCAGGTCACCCGGGTGGATACTCTGGACCGCCTGGAGGATGCGGAGTACATGAAAACATTTGACCTGATCGTCCCCTGCTGGACCCAGGGCACTTTGCCAGACCCCTGCTGCTTCGGTGTGTCTGACGCGGTGGCGGCGGGCACAGGCCTGGCCGGTGTCCACGGCGGTATGTGTGACTCCTTCCGCTGGAGCGTGGAGTGGCAGTACATGACGGGCAGCCAGTGGGTCTCCCACCCCGGAGATCACTACCTGCACCATATGTCCGTCCTCTCTGAGGAGAATATCCAATATATGGCAGACCATTACCCGGAAAATTCTAAGCCCGGTGCTTTCTGGCGGCACTATATGGTGAACTTCAAGAAGAATTCCTCTTCTCCCATCATTGCTGGTATTCCGGACTTTGAGGTGTACACCGAGCAGTATTACCTGCATTTGGACCCGGCCTGCGATGTGCTGGCGACAACGCATGTGGATTCTCTGGGTCCCCAGGCGGCCAACGGTACCGTAGAGATGCCCGTGGTCTATACCAAGCATTGGGGCCAGGGCCGGGTATTCTACAGTTCCCTGGGCCACCAGGACAACATTCTGGCCATTCCTGAAGTGGAAACGCTGACCCGCCGGGGCTTCCTGTGGGCCAGCCGCTAATAAATAACTTATATAGGAGGAAAACAATATGTTAGCCAAAGGTGTATTTGTAGAAGATTATATGAAGCTGGGCATCCGGGAATATGATGTTCCCGAACCCAAGGCAGACGAGGTCATGATCAAGACCATGGCCTGCGGCCTGTGCTGCTGGGACTCTTGGCTGATCCGGGGCGTAAACGCCCCCGGTCCTTACCCCTTCATCATTGGCCACGAGGGCGTGGGCATTGTGGAGAAGGTGGGCGAGGATGTTACCACCTTGAAGCCCGGTGACAAGGTCTTCTGCGGCAGCGGCAACAATGAGATGATGTGCGAGTATTCTACCGTCCCCGCCGCAGGCCTGTGCAAGGTCCCTGACGATACCACCGACTGGGCCAGCATCGTCTTTGAGCCCACCTGCTGCGTCACGAACCTTCTGAACATTGCTGATATCCACATGGGCGACCACGTGGTGCTGGTGGGTGCGGGCTACATGGGCCAGCTGACTCTCCAGGCCCTGACCCGGGCATCCCAGGCCGGACGGATCACCGTCTTCGAGCTCCGGGAGGACCGCCGGAAGATGGCCGAGGCCTACGGTCCCACCGAGGTTCTGGACCCTGAGAGCGAAGAAGGCAAGAAGGTCATCGCCGAGATCATCGCCAAGGGCGGCGCGGATGTATGCATTGACTTCGGCGCTTCTGACTCCGGTTTCCACCTGGCAGACTCCATGACCCGGATGGCCGGTAAGCTGATCATCGGCTCCTTCCACCGCAGTGACGTGACCTTCAACGGCACCAAGTGGCACCTGGGCGGCCTGTATGTCTACAACCTGGCGCCCATGAGCAATACCCATTTTAAGGAGATCGTGCCCAGAACCTATGAGATGATCAAGCGGGGTGTCTTTGAACCTGGCAAGCTGGTGACCCACACCGCCTACTATGAGGATCTGGATGCCATGCAGGACATTTTCGCCAAGTCCATCGACAAGACCGACGGATACATCAAGGGCGTCATCATGTTCACAAAGTAAGGACCAATATCCCCTCACGCTCCGCGTCTTTCGCGGGGCGTGTCGGGGGTTAGAGAGGAGAAACCTATGGACTTTCCCAGAACAATGGTAGGCGGGGTCTCCCTGCCCAGAATGATCATCGGCTGCAACTGGATCTCTGGCTTCAGCCACACCGGAGCGGCGGGGGACAATATGATCCGCAAGGCTCACCAGGACCCGGCTTCTACAGCGGCCATCTTCGAAACTTTTTTGAACCAGGGTATTGACGCGGTGCTGGGCCTCTTTAACGTGGACCCCAACCTGAAAAAGGCGGTGGATATGGCCCAGGACAAAACCGGCAAAAGGATGATCCTCATTGACGAGCCGGTGCTGAATATGGACGATAACCCCATGGCCCGGATGGAAGCGGAGCAGGAGATCAAAAAATGCGCCGCCAACGGGGCAACCTTCTGCCTGCCCCTGCACTCCTGCGTAGAGCAGCTGATGAACAAGAATAAGAAGACTATGGACCGATTGCCGGACTACCTGGCCATGATCCGGGACGCGGGGATGATCCCCGGATTATCCGCCCATATGCCGGAGGTCATCCAGTATGCGGATCTGAATGACTACGATGTGGAGACCTATATCCAGATATACAACTGCATGGGCTTTCTGATGCAGGTGGAGATCGAGTCCGTGATCAAGATCATCCATGCCGCTAAAAAGCCGGTGATCACCATCAAGCCCTGCGCCGCCGGACGAACCACGCCTTTTGTGGGCCTGAATTTCAGCTACAATACCATCCGGGAGCAGGATATGGTCTGTATCGGCTGCTTCAACGAGGAAGAGGCGGCGGAGGACATTGAATTTGCCCGGGCCGCCATCGAACGCCGCCTGCCCAGGAACGAGGGGCGGAACAGCCCCCTGAAAACCGATGTGATCAAGGGTGCTGTGTAAAGAGAGGAGAACCTGCGTGAAAAAGAAAATCCATTATGCCTGGATCGTGTTTGCCAGCTGCATCCTTTTGAAGATCGGCCTGGGCGGCGTCGTCATGTGTATTGCCGGTAATTTTGTTACCCCGGTGGTCCAGGAGTTCGGCTGCTCCGTCAGTGCCTTTACCATGCTGGTCAGCGTGGAGGCTGCCGCTATGGCATTGATGTATACCACTGCCGCGAAAACCATCGCCAAGGGCCATGTGGGCAAGGTCATGGGCATTGCCGCCCTGGCCCAGGTCATCGGCATCGGCCTGATGGCCACCTATAAGTCTGTGTTCCCCTTCTACATTTCCGGAGCCATTGTGGGCGTGGGCGTTGCCTTTACGGGCTACGTGGCCATTCCCGTGGTGGTGAATATGTGGTTCAAGAAGAAGGCGGGCACCATCCTCGGCATCATCATCGCCGCGGAGAACATTGCCATGATCCTCTATACCAAGCTCTCCGCCGTTCTTATCACCGCCTTCGGCTGGCGGGGGGCCTATGGCATCCTGGCGGCCATCTGCCTGGTGGTCTCCGTTCCTGCTGTGTTCTTCCTGATCAAGAGCCCGGAGGAAGTGGGCGTCCAGCCCTATGGCGCGGAGGAAGCCCCGGCGGACAGCCCGGCGGCAGCGGTCAGCGAGTGGGGCTTTACCCGGAAGCAGGCCCTCAGAATGCCTCTTTTCTACATCGTCTGGTTTACCTGCATGCTCTATAGCGTGGGCTGCGGTGTGCAGCAGTACATTGCCAACTTCGCCACCATGGAGCTGGGGAAATCCATTGACTTCGGTGCCAATGCCGCTATGCTCATGAGCTGCGGCTGTGTCATCTGCTCCGTGTGCCTGGGCTATATCAACGATAAGTTCGGCGTAAAGGCGGGGCTTATCTGGGGCTTTGTGTTCATTGCCCTGGGCTACGGCACCATGATCGCCAGCATCGGGAACCCCATGCTGTGTATGCTGGCCTCCTTCCTGGTGGGCCTGGGAGGCAGTATGTATACGGTCCAGTGCCCGCTGCTGGCCAAGACGGCTCTGGGCGAAAAGGACTATTCCTCCATCTGGTCTTTGATGATGATGGGCAACTCCATGGTAGGTGCCCTGTCCTTCTCCTCCATCGGCCTCTTCTACGATGTGGGCGGCAGCTACGTAGGGGCTTTCCTCATGGCCATCTGCCTTTACGGTGCTGCGGTGCTCATCGGCGCCTTTGCTTTGAATAAGAGCAAGCAGCTTCGCAAGACTCAGATTTGACGGAGAAAGAGTATGAGCATTCTCAATTTCCTGTTCAAAAGCAAGGAGCAGGCGGAGCGGGACAAGCGGGAGCTGGAGGCAGCCAGCTACCCCTATGGTGCCGCCCAGCGGGAAAAGCTGGAGGCCCTGCTGGAAGCGCTCCTGCCAGAGGAGCCGGAGCAGCTGCGAAGGACCATTTTTCTGCTGGTGAAAAGGGCCTACGCCAAGGACCTGGGCAATCCCCTGGAGGACAGCGCTCCCCTCCGGGAGAATCTTCCGGATACGTTCAGGACCCTGGACCGGCAGCTTTTCGGGCGGCACAAGGGCAAACGTGCCCGATATCTGGCCCTGGTCCTGGCAGATAGCCGGGTGGATGAGACCCTTGCCTACCCGGATGCAGAGGCACTGCGGGAGGAGGCGGAGCGTCTGGCCCCCCAGTGCCTGCGCAAGAAATAAATCAGAAAGAATATGAAACAAACAGAAAGGAAGACCTATTTATGAAAATCGGATACACTGGCTGGACCTGGATCTCCAACGAATTTGATGACTGGAATCCCATCAACGAACGCCATAAGGAAAACTTCGAGCGCTACCTCCGGGATATTTCCGACCTGGGCTATGAGACTGCCGAGAACTTCAACTGGATCGCCGACTACTATGCCGACGACATCGAGGGCTTCAAGCAGGTGGTGAATAAGTACGGCCTGAAGTTTGAAAACCTGTACTTCTACTTCAGCGATGATCCCGAAAAAGACTACCAGGAGGCGCTGCGTTATCTGGAATTCATGAAGGCCGTGGGAGCCCACTATATGAACATGCAGGGCGTGATGTGGAAGGATACGCCTTTCGAGCGCCCCCTCAACAAGGAGACCGTCCTTTCCTACGCGGCCCTCTCCAATAAGATCGGCAAGGCCTGCAAGGAAGCCGGAGTAAAGGCCTGCATGCACCCCCATGCCAATACCGCCCTGTTCCACAAGGATGCCATTGATCTGTACATGGCCAATACGGATCCGGAATACGTGTTCCTGTGCATGGACACCGCCCACACGACTCTGGCGGGCATCGATGCCCCCAGCCTGGTCCGGGAATACGGCAAACGCATTGGCTATATGCACCTGAAGGACCTGGATCCCGACGATACTCTGAATCCCGAGTGGCCCATGAAGCGCTTCCGCCCTCTGGGCTACGGCTGCGTAGACTTCAAGGGAATCGTCCGGGAGCTGAAGGCTGCCGACTATGACGGAATCCTCTGCGTCGAGCTGGACTACCAGCCCGTCTGCAACTATCGCTCCGCCCAAATCAGCCGAGAATACATCCACAACGTCCTGGGCCTGTAAAGTCGCCCTCATTTGACGGACTTGATATCCCCAATACTGGACACCCAGCATGATATGTAGGGGCTGCCTCAAAATGATTTTCTAAAATCAATTCGAGGCAGCCCCTCTTTTGAGCATAAGTCCACAATTTTTCGAAAACCTCCGTCCCCCCGGGGACACAAAAAACCGCCCGGGCTCCTTTTCGGGGCCCGGGCGGTGGGGTTCGGCGGTATTTACTTGTTCCCGGCTTCCTTTGCTTCCCGCTTGGCTTCCATGTTGGAGACCACGATGGCGCAGGCGGCGTCGCCGGTGATATTGACGGTGGTGCGGCCCATGTCGAAGATCCGGTCCACGCCGGCGACCAGGGCGATGCCGTCTACGGGCAGGCCTACGGAGGTCAGGACCATGGCCAGCATGACCATACCGGCGCCGGGGACACCGGCGGTGCCGATGGAGGCCAGCGTGGCGGTGAGGACGATGGTCAGCATCTGGGGCAGGGTCAGCTGGATGCCGTAGCAGGAGGCAATGAAGATGGCGCAGACACCCTGGTAGATGGCTGTGCCGTCCATGTTGATGGTGGCGCCCAGGGGCAGGACGAAGGAGGCGACCTCTTTCTTGGCCCCCAGCTTCTGGGTGCAGTCCAGGTTGATGGGCAGGGTGCCCACGCTGGACGCGCTGGAGAAGGCGAACATGATGGCGGGCATCATGCCCTTAAAGAACTTGACGGGGCTCATGCCGCCCATGGTCTTCACGGTGAGGGAGTAGACCACCGCGGCGTGGACGATGTAGCAGATATAGGCGGTGAGCAGCACCATGGCCAGGGAGCCGATGATGGCAGGGCCGTTGGTGGCGATGATGGGGCACAGCAGGCAGAATACGCCGATGGGGGAGAGCTTCAGGATCAGCTCCATGCACTTCATGAAGATGTCGTTCAGGTCGTTGAAGGCGGCTACCACCCGGACGTTCTTTTCGCCTACCAGGATGATGGAGAAGCCCATAAGGATGGCCATGACGATGACCTGGAGCATATTGCCCTCCGCCAGGGGCTTGAAGAAATTGGAGGGGAAGATATTCACCAGAGTATCCATAAAGGAGGTGGAGGCGCTGGCCTCGTAGGTCAGGTCCGTGGTGGCGACTACGGGGAACATGCCCTTGAAGAGGTTGCCGCCTATGAGGCCGATGGTTACGGCGAAGGCGGTGGTGCACAGGTAGAAGACCACGGTCTTCAGGCCGATGACGCCTACCTTGCGGATATCACTCATGGAGATAATGCCGCACATAATGGAAAACAGCACAATGGGCACCACGATGAATTTCACCAGGTTCAGGAAGATGGTGCCAAAGGGCTTGATGAAGTTGTTGGCGAAGTCCGCCTGGCTCTGTAGCAGGACACCGGCGAAGATGGCAAGTAAGGTGGCCACAAAAATCTGCATGGCCAGGGACATATGTTTCTTTTTCTCCATGATCAGCACTCCTAAGCGTTTTTTGGAAGAACGGGGGCCCTGTCTTGCGAGGGCAGGCTTATTATAGCACGGATAAGCTGGCTATACAAGTGCTTTGTGAATGGATTTTGAATTTTCTTTGGCCGGGTTCTTGCAAAAACTAGGGGGGACTGTCGTCCCAGTTGTCGAGGATCTCCTGGGTGTATTCCTCGATGACATCGTCCAGCTTCAGGCGGCGCTGCTCGATGTAGCTGACTACATCGTCTACCCACTCCGCTTCTGTCACGTATCCGTTTTCGTCATAGCTGGAGGCGGTGGCTCCGGAGCCGATCCTGCCCATGACATGGAAGGACCATTTGCCGTTTGGATAGGATTCCGAGTATTCTACAATGCCGCCCTTGGCGTAGTACTGGTAGTCGGACCGGCGGGTGCTGTCCAGCCGCAAAATGACCTGTTCGGTCTTGCCGTCTGAGAGGGTATAGGTGCCCTCAATGAATGTATCCCCCATTTTTGTATAAGTGGCATGATAGTTCCAGCCGTCCTCTTCTGCGGTTTTGACCTTGGTGAAGTGGATGGGGTTCCGCCGGGCTATGGAGGCCTGGGATTCCGTAGGGGCGGGGGCTTCCGTCGTGGGGGGCAGGGTGCTTTCTTCTATGACGGGGGCGGCGGTTTCCTCCGGGACAGGAGGCAGAGCTTCCGCGGGCCGCCGGAAAGCGGCAAACAGACAGACCAGTGCCATCACCGGCACGAGGACTGCCACGGTTCTGCGCCAGGGGAAGGGCCCTCCGGCCTTCCGCTTGGGGCCCTGGGCACCGGCGCACTTGTGGCAGAACCGGGCATCATCCGGCAGCGCCGCGCCGCAGTGGATACATGTTTTCATCGGATCACCTTGAAGCCTTTCTGCACCGAGATTCGGTTTTCGGGAAGGTTGTTCAGGTCAACGCCCCGGGCGGCCAGTTCACCCTCCACATCGGAGGTCCTGTAGGAACTGAGCTGGGCTCCATCCTCCGAATAGACGGTGACATACGCACTTTCGCCGGTATTGTATTGGAGCAGGTGGTAGAGCACTTGTCCTTCCAGATTCAGCTCGGAATATTCGAAATACCCATCCAGCCCCTCATACAGATCGGCGATTCGGTCGCCCTGGACCCAGCGGGAAGTGGTCCCGGCGGGGACGGCTTTCCCTGTGGGCTCTGTTTCCGCCTCGGTGGTTGGAGCGGTGGTCTCCGGCGGCAGCGTCGTCTCCGGCGGCAGCGTGGTCTCCGGCGGCAAAGTCGTTTCCACTGCCCTGGTGGTCTCTGCCGTGGTTTCCGGCGGCACTTCCTCAGGCCGCGAAGAAGGGGAAACCCACCAACCCCAGACCAGCAAAGCGGCGGCAAGAAGCGGTATGAGAAGCAAGGGCGGCTTCTTCGGAGAGCGGGGCGGCTCCGGCGCTTCCTGTGCATCCAGCTGGCTCCTGGCGCAGTAGGGACAAAAAGCGGCCTCCTCCGGCAGAGGCTTTCCGCAATATCGGCAATTTTTAGACATGATCCTTCACCCTTTGAAAAATTCCCGGGCCTGTTGGCAGAGGGGGCCCGGGAAAGCTGCCCTGGAGCTGTAGGCACCGGGCAAAATCAGCATACAGCAAAAAGCGATCAAAAACAATATGCTGGCTGCATAGTATCCGAAAAAATTTTTTACAGGGCTTCCATCAAAGCGGCAACGGACTGGTAGCGGCTGCTGGGGCTGATCATGGTGCACTTCTGGATGATCCGGCCCAGCCGCCCCTTGGCCAGCTCTACGGATGGGTGCTTGCCGGTGCAGAGGATGTTCATCAGCACCCCAAGAGAATAGATGTCCGCCCGCCGGTCACTCTGGCCGATGCCGTATTGCTCCGGGGCGGCAAAGCCGGTGGTGCCCAGGACCTGGGTGTCGGCTTCGTTTTCCAGCTTGACGATCCGGGAGGCGTCAAAGTCGATGAGCACTGCCTGGTTTCCCCGGAGGATCACATTCTCCGGCTTCACATCCCGGTGGACGGCTCCCAGGCTGTGGAGGACCCATAGGCCCTGGCACAGCTGCCGCCCGATCTGACGGGTCTCCCGCTGGGAGAAGAGAGAACCCCGGAGAAGGTAATCCAGAGAGTCCCCCTGGATATATTCCTCCAATACGGCCACCTGCTCCCCTTCGCTGGCTGCCTCCAGGATCTGGGGCAGATGGGGGCAGGACAGGCCCAACAATTTCTGATATACATCGGCGCTGCCGGTAAACTGCCGGAAAATGAATTGGGCATGGGTGGCCCTGTGCCGCAGCAAAGTGACGGTGCCCCGGTCCCCGGACTTCAGGACCTTTACGGTATCGTATTCCTTTTCGATACTGGACAGAAGAAATTGGTAAATAAAAATCCCCCCAAGGTATGCAACCAGCATATTGATTTCTCTGGCAGACGCGAGTAAGATGATTATATACGATTTTGCAAAGAATGTAAAGGCGGGATGAACAATGAAAGAAACCGGCGATTTGCAGGAGGGCCTGATGGAGGCTCCGGACCTGGGGCAGTTTCTGGCGGAGAACCAGGAGAACTTTGCGCAGATCCAGTCCTTTGAGATCCTGAACGAGTTTTTCCTGAAAAAGCGGATATCCAAGTCCGTGCTGGCCAAGCGGGCAGGCATGAGCGAGGTGTACCTGCACCAGGTGTTCTCCGGGAAGCGGAACCCCTCCCGGAGCCGACTGATCTGTATGTGCATCGGCATGCAGGCAACCCTGGAGGAGACCCAGGAGCTGCTGAAGCTCTGCGGCTGCGCCCAGCTCTACCCCAAAAACAAGCGGGATGCCATCATCCTCTTCGGCATCACCCACGGGAAAGATTTGTTTGAGATCAACGATACCCTCTTTGAGGAGGAAGAGGAGACCCTGTACTGATGCCCACAGCGGGACCTTTTGCGGTGTGCTGTTGGCGAAAAAAATGACCTCTCCATGGGAGAGGCCATTTTTCTGCGATCTGACGGCGAAGCCAGGGGATCATTTTCCTTCGGCGGCATCCATATCCGCCAGGAGCTTCTTGACGCTGACCAGCTTCACCACACAGGTGAATACCTGCATGGCCAGCTGCAGGTCCTCGCAGGCCGGGAAGGAGGGGGCAATGCGGATGTTGCTGTCGTGGGGATCCTTGCCGTAGGGGAAGGTGGCTCCCGCGCCGGTGAGGACCAGGCCGGCCTTCTTGCACCGGGAGACGATCTCCTTGGCGCAGCCCTCCATGGAGTCGAAGGAGACGAAGTAGCCGCCCTTGGGGTTGGTCCAGCTGCCGATGCCCAGGCCGCCCAGCTCCTGCTCCAGAGTATTCTGGACGATCTCAAACTTGGGGCGGAGGATATCGGCGTGGCGGCGCATATGCTCCACCATGCCGTGGATGTCCTGGAAGAAGCGGACGTGCCGCAGCTGATTCACCTTGTCGTGGCCGATGGTCTGGACCTTCATCTGGGCCCGGATGTCCGTCAGGTTGTTCTCCGAGGCCGCCAGGGCAGAGATGCCGGAGCCGGGGAAGCTGATCTTGGAGGTGGAGGCGAACTTATAGGCCAGGTCCGGATTTCCCGCCCGCTTGCACTCTGCCAGGATCTCGATCAGGTGATCCTGGTCGTGGTCGTAGAGGTGATGGATGGTGTAGGCATTGTCCCAGTAGATGCGGAAGTCCGTAGCGGCGGGCTTCAGCCGGGCGAACCGGCGGACGGTCTCATCGGAGTAGGAAATGCCCTGGGGATTGCTGTACTTGGGGACGCACCAGATGCCCTTGATGGCGGGATCCTTGGATACCAGCTCCTCCACCATGTCCATGTCCGGGCCGGTGGGCAGCATGGGCACATTGATCATCTCAATGCCGAAGTACTGGGTGATGGCAAAGTGCCGGTCGTAGCCGGGAACGGGGCAGAGGAACTTCACCTTGTCCAGCTGGCACCAGGGGGTAGAGCCCATAACGCCCTTGATCATGGACCGGGCCACGGTGTCGTACATCACGTTCAGGCTGGAGTTGCCATAGATGATGACCTGATCCGGCCGGACCTCCATCATGTCCGCCATTAGCTCCTTGCATTCCTCAATGCCGTCCAGCACGCCGTAGTTCCGGCAGTCGGTGCCGTCCTCACAGGTCAGGTCGCTGTCGCTG
>OLHA01000816.1_pt1 | contig 17686 bp, 13 predicted proteins | sample 1605961 | NCBI WGS metagenome assembly OLHA01 (sample SAMN03283288) | human gut metagenome | biome: human-associated habitat; material: feces | host: Homo sapiens | place: Peru | collected 2012
GTCCTGGTACGACAACGAGAACTCCTACGTTTCTCAGATGTGCCGCACCATCAAGTACTTCGCTAAGTTCCTGTAATTTAGAGAGTTACTGATTGACCCGCCCCGCAAGGGGCGGGTTTTTGCGTTTGTCTGGGTCCCTGGGTTCGACATCCCGAGGGGCGCAAGACGAGCAAAGGCCCCGGGCTTGCACCCGGGGCCTTTGCTTTGGAAATAGAAGAGAAGAAGAGAGGAAGTTATCTATGTAAACGAGAGGAGAATCAAGCTTTGTTTTCTTTGTTTCCCTTTCGTGCTTTTATAGTATCCGGGGAAAATGAACCGGTGTTGACGGGAAAAAGAACGGTTTTGGAAGAGAGTATGAACATTTTGGAAAGTCTCGGCTGCTGCGTATTTCCGGGGAATTGCCACACCAGTGTGGGCAATGGTTCGCAATGACAAGCAAAGAATTGACAAGCGCATTTCCTTGTGCTATAATGTCCCCCAATGAGCAATGGCGCTTATTTCGACGGAAAAAGACTGTTTTCCGCCGGATGGGTGTCCTTTCGCTCTTTTTTTGTACGTAAAATTCACAAAAACTGCCAGAAAATCATGGGCGGTTTTGAACGATTCAACAAGGAGGAAACCATGGCGGAGCTACATGAGGAGTGCGGCGTGTTCGGTATCTATTCTCCCGTTGACGCACGGGTGGCGGATATCTGCTACTATGGCCTGTTTGCCCTACAGCATCGGGGCCAGGAAAGCTGCGGCATCGTGGTGAACAGCGACGGCAATTTTACCGTTCACAAGGATCTGGGACTGCTGACCGACGCGTTTCACCGGGAGAACCTGGACAAGTATCCCTTGGGCAATATTTCCGTAGGCCACGTGCGCTACGGCACCACCGGCGGCACCAATCGGGCCAATACCCAGCCCATTGTGATCAATCACATGAAGGGCAAAATGGCCCTTGCCCACAACGGAAATCTGAGCAACGCTCTGGAGCTGAGGACCCGGCTGGAGCTGGGCGGGGCTTTGTTCCACGGCACCTCCGACACGGAGATCATTGCTTATATTGTGGCGCAGCAGCGCCTGAAAACCCCCTCTATCGAAATGGCGGTCAGCAAAGCCATGGATTATTTAGAGGGGGCTTTTTCCGTGGTCCTGATGTCCGCCACAAAACTCATTGCCCTGCGGGATCCCCACGGATTCCGGCCTCTGTGCATGGGGGTCCGGGAGGACGGCAGCACCGTTTTTGCCTCGGAGAGCTGCGCTCTGGGCGCTGTGGGGGCAAAGTTCCTCCGGGATCTGCTGCCGGGAGAGATCGTCACCGTGGACGAAACCGGTGTCCGCAGCGACAGGAGCCATTGCGGCAAAACGAAAAAGACCATGTGCATCTTTGAGTACATCTACTTTGCCCGGTCCGACTCCGTCATGGACGGGGTGGGGGTCCACGAGGCCCGGAAAAAAGCCGGTATGCTTCTGGCAAAGGCTCACCCGGTGGAGGCGGATCTGGTGGTGGGAGTGCCGGACTCCGGCCTGGACGCGGCCCTGGGCTACGCCGAGGCGGCCCGGATTCCCTTTGGCCTGGGCTTCCTCAAGAACCGCTACATCGGCCGGACCTTCATCTCTCCGGGCCAGGGGAACCGAATGGACCTGGTGCGGATGAAGCTGAGCCCCATCGTGTCGGAGGTGAAGGGCAAGCGCATCGTCCTCATCGATGACTCCATTGTCCGGGGCACCACCAGCGGACAGATCGTGAACTTGCTGCGTTCCGCCGGGGCCAGGGAGGTGCATATGCGCATTTCCTCGCCGCCCTTCCTGAACCCCTGCTACTACGGCACGGACATCGACTCCCGGGACCATCTCATCGCCTGCCAGCACAGCGTTGAGGAGATCCGGGATATGATGGGGGCGGACTCCTTGGGATATCTGCCCATTGAGGACCTGCCCAAGCTCATCGGAAGCGAGGACTTCTGCAGCGCCTGCTTCTCCGGAAATTACCCCACCAGGATCCCGGCGAATACCGCCAAAGATAAATTTGAAGCCCCCCTGTCTCAGCGGGGAAAGGAGAGAGAAAAGTGAGAACAATCGACAGAAAGCTGGTCCTGGAGGATGGCAGCGAGTACTATGGCTACGGCTTCGGAAGCTGTGCCGACCGGGTCTGCGAGATCGTCTTCAATACCTCCATGTCCGGCTACCAGGAAATCGTGTCAGACCTGAGCTATACGGACCAGATGGTGGTCATGACATATCCCCTCATCGGTAACTACGGCATGGCGGAAGACGACTACGAGTGTAAGTTTCCCAGTATCGGCGGCATTGTCTGCTACGACTACAACGACACCCCCTCCAATTTCCGGTGGGTCAAGACCCTGTCAGAGCTTCTGGAGGAATACGGCATTCCCGGTATTTCCGGTATTGACACCCGGAAGCTGACCCGGAGCATCCGGGACCTGGGCTCCCGGAGAGTCCTCATCACCTCTGCGGAAACCGGTGTGGAGGAGGCTCTGGGGCGCATTGCCGATACCCCCGTGCCCAAGGATGCCGTGTCCCGGGTCAGCTGCAAAAAGCGCTGGTACTCCCGGACCGCCGACGCCAGATACAATGTGGTGGCCATTGACTGCGGCATGAAGCTGAACATTGTCCGCTCTCTCAACGAGTGCGGCTGCAACGTGACCATCGTACCCTACAATACCTCGGTGGAGGACATCCTCTATATGAAGCCCGACGGCATTTTCCTGTCCAACGGCCCCGGAGATCCCCAGGATGTGGGAGAGGTCATTGAGACCGTCCGGGCCTTGAAGGGGAAGGTCCCCATCTTCGGCATTTGCCTGGGCCACCAGATCCTCTCCCTGGCCTACGGCGGCAGCACCTATAAGCTGAAATTTGGCCACCGGGGCGGCAACCATCCGGTGAAGAATCTGGTCACCGGAAAAATTGAGATCACCTCTCAGAATCACAGCTATGCCGTGGTCCCTGAGAGCCTGGAGGGGACCCCTCTGGAAGTGACCCACATCAACCTGCTGGACAAGACCATTGAGGGAGTCGTTTGCCCCCAGGACCGGGCTTTCAGCGTCCAGTATCACCCGGAGAGCGCTCCCGGGCCCCAGGACAGCCGGTATCTGTTCCGGCAATTCGTAGCATATATGGAGGAGGGCAAAGGCAATGCCGAAACGTACTGATATTCACAAGGTCCTGGTCATCGGTTCCGGCCCCATCGTCATCGGCCAGGCGGCGGAATTTGACTACGCCGGTACCCAGGCCTGTCTGGCCCTGCGGGAAGAGGGCTACGAGGTCATTCTGGCCAATTCCAACCCGGCCACCATCATGACGGATACCACCATTGCCGACAAGGTCTATATGGAGCCTCTGACCCTGGAGTATCTGGCCAGGATCTGCCGGTATGAGCGGCCGGATGCCATCGTCCCCGGCATCGGCGGCCAGACGGGCCTGAATCTTGCCATCCAGCTGGCGAAAAAGGGTGTGCTGGAGGAGTGCGAAATTGAGCTGCTGGGCACCAGCGTGGACTCCATCGAAAAAGCCGAGGACCGGGAGCTCTTCAAGGAGCTCTGTCAGGCCATCGGTGAGCCGGTGGTGCCTTCCCAGATCACCTATTCCGTGGCGGAGGCCGTCAAAGCCGCCAAGGAGATCGGCTACCCGGTCATTCTGCGCCCTGCCTTCACCCTGGGGGGCACCGGCGGCGGATTTGCCGATGACGAGGCCCAGCTGAAGGAAATGATGAAGACGGCCCTTGCCCTGTCTCCCGTCCACCAGGTGCTGGTAGAGAAGAGCATCAAGGGCTATAACGAGGTGGAGTACGAAGTCATCCGGGACGGGGCGGATACTGCCATCACCGTCTGCAACATGGAGAATATGGACCCGGTGGGTGTCCACACCGGCGACTCCATTGTGGTGGCTCCCAGCCAGACCCTGACCAACAAGGAGTATCATATGCTCCGGGACAGCGCCTTGAGGATCATCCGGGCTCTGGACGTGAAGGGGGGCTGCAATGTGCAGTTCGCCCTGGATCCCCATTCCTTCCGGTATTTTGTCATTGAAGTCAACCCCCGGGTGTCCCGGTCCTCTGCCCTGGCCTCCAAGGCCTCCGGCTACCCCATCGCCCGGGTCTCCGCCAAAATCGCCGTGGGCATGACCCTGGACGAGATCCGGCTGGCCAACACCCCGGCCTGCTTTGAGCCGGCCCTGGACTATGTGGTCACCAAAATGCCCCGGTTCCCCTTTGACAAGTTCCCCACGGCCTCCAATTACCTGTCTACCCAGATGAAGGCCACCGGTGAAGTGATGAGTGTGGGCAGATCCTGGGAGGAGAGCCTGCAAAAGGCGGTTCGGTCCTTGGAGGACGGCAAGGATGCCATCCGCATCCCCCGGTTTGAAAGCTGGTCGGATTCGGAACTGCTGGATTACGCGGCCAAGAGCCCTGCCGACCGGCTCTATGCCCTGGGAGAGCTGCTGCACCGGGGCATGGACCCGGCCCGGATCTGCGACGCCACCGCTATCAGCATCTTCTTTTTGAGCAAGCTGAAAAACATCACCCAGTTTGAAGAGGAACTGAGGCAGAATGTGGGATCCGCGGAGCACCTGCGGGAGGCCAAGCGCCTGGGCTTCTCTGATCCCAGCATCGCCCGGATCTGGAACACCACCGAGCGGGCGGTATATGACCTGCGGATGAAAGAAAACATCCTGCCTGTGTATAAGATGATCGACACCTGCGCCAGCGAGTTTGAGAGCTATGTGCCCTATTTCTACTCCACCTATGGCGGCAGCGAAAACGAGTCTGTGGTGACGGACCGAAAGAAGGTTATCGTCCTGGGCTCTGGCCCCATCCGCATTGGCCAGGGCGTGGAGTTCGACTATTCCACCGTCCACGCCCTTCGGACCATCCGGGCCCAGGGCTATGAGGCCATCGTCATCAACAACAACCCGGAAACCGTGTCCACCGACTACACCGCCGCGGACAAGCTCTATTTTGAGCCCCTGACCACCGAGGACGTGATGAACGTCATCAACCTGGAAAAGCCTGTGGGTGTCATTGTGTCTCTTGGCGGCCAGACTGCCGTGAATCTGGCCCAGAGCCTCTTTGACCGGGGAGTCAACATCATTGGCACGGACTGCCAGGCCATTGAAAAGGCGGAAAACCGGGATGTCTTCGACGCGCTCATCAAGCAGCTCCGCATTCCGAACCCCAAGGGCGTGGCGGTCACCGATATGGAGGCCGGTGTAAAGGCTGCGGCTCAGATCGGCTATCCCGTGTTGGTCCGGCCCAGCTTCGTTCTGGGAGGCCGTGCCATGGAGATCGTCTCCGATGAGGAGATGCTCCGGCACTACCTGAAAACCGCTGTGGAGATCGATGAGAAGCGCCCTGTGCTCATCGACCGCTACATTCTCGGCAAAGAAGTGGAGGTGGATGCCATCTGCGACGGAAAGCAGGTGTATCTGCCCGGCATTATGGAGCTGGTGGAGCGCACCGGCGTCCACTCCGGTGACTCCATCTCCGTCTATCCCCCCTATAGCCTCAGCTGCCGGGTAAAGGAGCGCATCACCGAGTATACGGAAAAGCTCGGCCTCGCCATCGGCATCAAAGGCCTGTTCAACATCCAGTTCATTGTGGATAAGAATGACCAGGTCTCCATCATTGAGGTGAACCCCCGGGCCTCCCGAAGCGTTCCCTTCCTTTCGAAGTCTACGGGTGTCTCCCTGGTGGACATTGCCACCAAAATCATGCTGGGCCAGAGCCTGGCAGACCAGGGCATCACCCAGCTCCGCCGCCCGGAGCGGGAAAAGTGGTACGTGAAGGTCCCTGCCTTCTCCTTTGCCAAGCTGGAGGGCATGGACACCTATCTGTCCCCTGAGATGAAGTCCACCGGCGAGGCCATTGGCTACGACCGGAAGCTGAACCGGGCCCTGTACAAAGCTCTTCAGGCCAGCGGCATCAAGATGAAGGAGTACGGCACCGTGATCGTGACCCTGGCGGACGAGGATAAGGCCGAGGGCCTGCCTCTGGCCAGACGCTTCTACCGCCTGGGCTTTAACATTGAGGCAACCGAGGGCACTGCCCGGTTCCTGAAGGAAAACGGCATCCGCACCCGGGTCCGCCGGAAGCTCAGCGATGGCAGCAACGAGATCCTGGATTCTATCCGGGCAGGCTACGTCAGCTACATCCTCAATACCCGCCCCCTGTCCTCCGGCAAGCACTACGATGACGGCATTGCCATCCGCCAGTGCGCCGTCCAGAATGGCGTGAACACCTTCACCTCTCTGGACACCGCCCGCATCGTCTTGGATGCCCTGGAGGAGGTCATTCCGGAGATCCATACCATTGACGATTAAACAGTCCCATGCAAACGCAAAAGAGGCGCGCCGGAAAACGCGCCTCTTTTGCTGCCTATTGACAACTTTCTTTCTGTCCTTTACAATATCAGAGTTTATTGGAGGATGAAACATGAAGAAAAAAATGTTAAAAACCCTGCCGGATCTGGCGGCGATCCTGCTGGGAAATCTGTTCTATGCCTTTATTGTGGCGGCCTTTATCTTGCCGGGGGAGCTGATCAGCTGCGGCACCACGGGATTGGCCCTCATCGGGAAGAACCTGTGGGGGATCCCGGTGGATCTGTTTGTGCTGGTGTTTAACTGCGCCATGCTGGCCCTGGGCTGGATGGTGCTGGGGCGGAAGTTTGCCATGACCACGGTGCTGAGCTCCTTCCTATACCCGGTGTTCCTGCGGCTGTGCCAACAGGCCCTGGGAGATCGGATCATCACCCATGATTTTCTGCTCTGCGCCCTCTTTGGCGGCATGGGGCTGGGGGTTGCCCTTGGAGTGGTCATCCGGGCGGGAGCCTCCACAGGAGGCATGGATATTCCGCCGCTGATCTTCAAGAAGCTCTTCGGCATCCCTGTGCCGGTGAGCCTGTGGGTCTGCGATTTTTCCATTATGCTGCTGCAATTGTTTTTCCACACTCCGGAGGAGCTGCTTTACGGCATTGTCATGCTCATTGCCATCAATTTCACCTTGAACAAGACCCTTCTGGCGGGCAACGGCCGGACGGAGGTGAAGATCATCAGCGAAAAAGCGGAGCAGATCCGGGACAGCATCCTGAAAACCGCCGACCGGGGCGTGACCATGCTCCACGGAGAGGGAGGCTTTCTGGGGAAGCCCACCCAGATGGTCCTCAGCGTGGTGTCCACCAAGGAGCTGTATCTGGTCCAGCGACTGGCCCGGGACATTGACCCGGAGTGCTTCATGATCGCCACCCAGGTCACGGAGGTCTGGGGCCGGGGCTTCTCCTTCGGCAAGGAGTACCGGAGCAAGGAACGGAATTGATTTTTCCCTACTGCTATGGTAGGATATAGAAAAGCCCTTGAGAGAGGAAGCGGGCCCATGACGGAATGGAACGATGTATACGATGAAAACCGGGTGAAGACTGGCCGGGTCCACAGGCGGGGCACCCCCTGGGAGCCTGGGGATTACGGTCTGGTGGTCTGCGTTTGGGTCTACGACGGCTTCGGAAAGCTGCTGCTGACCCGGCGGGCCAAGGAGAAGAGCTTTGCCGGGACCTGGGAGAATTCCGGCGGCGCGGCCCGGGCAGGGGAGGATAGCCTGACGGCGATCCAAAGAGAGCTCCGGGAGGAAACGGGCATTACGGCTTTGCCGGAAGAATTTGAGCTTCTGGACACCGAGCGGGACAAGAACACCTTTTATGACTTCTACTGCCTGAAGAGGAGTGTCCCTCTGAAGAATATCGTCCTCCAGCCCGGGGAGACCGATGGTGTCATGTGGGCCAGCTTTGGCAAGGTCCACTGGATGATTCGCCGGAAAAAGATCTGCCGCATGATAGCGAGACAGTACTACCGCCAGGAGGCAGCGTTAAAGATGCGCAATGTGCACAAAATCAGAGGCGGAATTTTGGGCGGCAGCCGTTAAATTGCACTTGCACCCAGGGCGCCTTTCGAGGTATAATGAAAAAAAGCCCTTTCCGGGTTGGAGATTTTTCCGGCGGAAACGACTTTCTTTTTTATTTTACGATCCGGAGGTTTGAAGCGTATGATCACCCTGATGAAAATGCCCATCCGTCATGGAAGCGCCCCCCTGCGTGTGGCCCGGGGCCACTTCGCCACCAACCACTCCCACATCAACTACTATGTGGATATCACGTATCAGAAGACCCGGCTGTCAGAAGCCAAGGACAGTGCCCATCAGCTGGTCGGCAGCTTTGTCAACGACACCCCCGTAGATACCATCCTGTGCCTGGACGGCACCGGCGTGGTGGGCACATGCCTTGCCCAGGAGCTGACGAAGAGCGGCTTCCGGACCATCAACGCCCACGAGACCATCTACATCCTGGAGCCGGAATACAACGCCAACTCTCAGATCATCTTCCGGGACAATACCCAGGGGATGATCCGGGGCAAGCACGTATTGGTCCTGATGGCCTCCGTCACCACGGGCTACACCGCCAAGCGGGCCCTGGAGGCCATCACCTACTATGGGGGCACCGTGGCAGGTGTGGCGGCCATTTATTCCGCTGTCAGCGAGGTGGAGGGATACCCCGTGAAGTCCGTCTATACCATTCAGGACCTGCCGGGCTACGCCAGCTACGACTACCGGGAGTGCCCCTACTGCAAGGCCGGGCAGAAAATTGATGCCCTGGTCAATAGCTTCGGCTATTCCCAGCTGTAAGAGCGTCCCGTGTTCCCAAAACCCCTCTCCGAGCAGGAGAGGGGTTTTGCCCATTGTCTTTCGGATGCTTGTTTGCTATAATGACTGAGATAACGGAAAGGAGTCTGGAAATGGGTCTGGAAAAATGGAAACGCCACCGGTGGGCAGCGGTTTCTCTGCTGGCGGCGCTGGCGGTGCTGGTGGGGTTCAAGCTGCTGGGAGTGCTGGTTTACGACACCAATGATGACGCGCTGATGGCGGGGCTGAGCTACGGCTATTACGGCGCGCCGGAGGGAAAGCTCATCTACATCAATCCGATTCTGGGGGAGCTGCTTGCCTGGCTGCAGAGCCGGGTCCCGGCGCTGCCCTGGTATTACCTGGTTGAGCTGGGGCTTATGGCGGTGACCATGGCGGTCTATTACTACCTGGTGCTGGATCGGCAGGGGAAGCGGGGGCTTCCCGCCGTGGTGCTGCTGACGCTGGTTTTTGCCATTGCTCTGCTGACCCGGGTCCAGTATACCAAAATCGCCGGGGCGGCATCGGGGGCCGGAGTACTGCTGATGCTGCACTGTGTCCGGGAAAAGAAGAGCTGGTACACAGGGCTTCTGGGAGGCCTGCTGGCGCTGGCCGGGTTCCTCCTTCGGGCAGATGCCTTCTTTATGGTGCTGATCCCCCTTTTCGGTGTGGGGGCGGCGCTGTTGTGGGAGCTTCTTCGCAACAAGGAATGCAGGCGGGCCCTGGGGCTCTGCGGGGCGTTTCTGGTCCTGTTTGCCCTCTGCGGCGGCGGAATGCTGGTCCAGAAAAGGGCCTATTCCTCCCCGGACTGGCAGCAATACCTCCGCTATAACGATCTGCGGACGGAGCTGCTGGACTACGGCTTTCCGGACTATGGGGAAAATCAGGCCCTCTATGAGTCTTTGCATATTTCCCGGGAGGATCTGAAGCTGTTTCAAAGCTGGGATTTCGGAGATCCGGAGGTGTTTGACTTAGATGCCATGGAGGCCCTGTGCAATGCCAAGGCGGAGAAAAACGCCTCCCTTGGGGAGCTGGGCCGAGGGATCCGGTCGGCGATTCGGGGCCTATTGAGCTATGACTTCGCCGGGGTGCTGCTCCTGCCTGTGCTGGCACTGTTCGTTTCTGACCGGTCCGGAGGGCTCCAGGGCCTCTACGCCCTGCTTGCCGTGGTGGCGGTGGAGACGGCCATGCTGTATCATGGCCGGGGCCTGCGGGAGCGGGTGGATGTGCCCCTGATGCTTACGGCGGCGGCAGTCCAGCTGACCGTGGGGATCGATCCGGAAAAGCTGAAGCAAAAGCAGACCCGCTGGGGAGCGGTCTTCCTGGCGGCGGCGCTGATTTTGTCTCAGGTGCCGAATCTCATTGCCCGAAAAGACGATGCCATGGAGCGCTATGTGGGGGCCTCCCACCTCCATGGGGCCTACCAGGTCCTGAGCGGGGACAAGGGGCGGCTCTATCTGACCCGGACCGACGAGCTCCCCGCCGACCGGATGCCGGGAAAGCAGGGAGGCTTCGGCTACCTCTCCAACATAGGCACTCTGGGAGGCTGGCTGACCCAGAGCCCCTATGTGAACGCCCGCTATGAAAGCTACGGCGTTGCGAATCCCTTCCGGGACCTGGTGGACAGAGGGGATCTGCGGCTTATGAGCCAGGATGTGGAGCCGGTTCTGGGCTATATTCAGCGGCACTATGCCGCCGGTGCCCGGGCTGTTCCGGTGCGGATGGTGAACGGGGAATACCCGGTGTATCGGATCCTCACCGGGGAGCCCCGGATCCCGGAGCTGCCGGAAGGAGATCCGGAAAGCCTTACCTGGACCATGGAGACGGCGGAAGGCATTCTGCGGGGCACCGCTTGGGCGGCAGGTGAAAATTCCTTTGCCGCCGATATTTACCTGACCCTGACGGACGGGGCAGGGGAGGAAACCACCCTGTGCGTGTTACAGTCGCCTCAGGCCGGGACGGCCACGGACCAGGGCCGTTACGGAGCCTTTGAAACCACGGAAGGGATCGCCCCGGGACGGTACCGGGTGACCCTGACCGTTGCCGGAGAAAAATGGTATCAGGTGGACGCCGGGGAAATCGAGATTTGAATAAACGGGCCCTCTCCGGCGGGGGAGGGCCCGCAGACAGAAAAGGAGGAACATGAAAGCAAAAATCCAATTGTCCGATCACTTCACCTATGGGAAGCTGCTTCGGTTTACCCTGCCCTCCATTGTGATGATGGTCTTTACCTCCATCTACAGCGTGGTGGACGGGTTCTTTATTTCCAATTTCGCGGGAAAGACCGCCTTCGCGGCCTTGAATCTCATTTGGCCCTTTTTGATGATCCTGGGAGGCATGGGCTTTATGATCGGCACCGGCGGCACGGCCCTGGTATCCCGGTACCTGGGGGCGGGGCAGGAGGAGCGGGCCAGGCGCTATTTCTCCATGCTGGTGGAGTTCACCGCCGTGCTGGGCCTGATCCTGACGGCCATCGGCCTGATTTTTATGGAGCCCATCGCCAGATTCTTAGGCGCCACCGAGGAGATGATCCCGGACTGCGTGCTCTACGGCCGGATCGTCATTGCCTTTAACGTGGCCTTTATGTTCCAGAATGTGTTCCAGAGCTTCCTGGTCGCCGCGGAAAAGCCCCGGCTGGGGCTTGTTGCCACGGTCAGCGCCGGTGTGACCAATATGGTGCTGGACGCGCTGCTGGTGGGGGTGTTCCGCTGGGGCCTGGCCGGAGCGGCCCTGGCCACAGGCCTGAGCCAGACCGTGGGAGCGGTGATCCCCATGGCGTTTTTCCTGAACAGGGAAAACGGCAGCGCTTTGCACTTCAGCTTTACGCCTATGGAGGCCCATCCCCTGTTCCAGGCCTGCGGCAACGGCGCTTCGGAGCTCATGAGCAATATTTCCGGCTCCATCGCCGCCATGGTCTACAACTTCCAGCTGCTGAAATTCCTGGGAGAGGACGGCGTGTCTGCCTACGGGGTCATCATGTATGTGGGCTTTATCTTCGTGGCTATTTTTGTGGGCTACTCCATTGGCTCCGCCCCCATCATCAGCTTCCATTTCGGAGCGGAAAACCGGGAGGAGCTCAAAAATATGTTCCGCAAGAGCTATCTCCTGATGGCGGTGTGGGGCATTGCCATGGCCCTGGCAGCCTACCTGCTGGCCGGCCCTCTGGCAAGGCTCTTTGTGGGCTATGACCGGCAGCTGTGTGAGCTGACGGTCCACGCCATGCAGCTGCACTGCCTGGCCTTCCTGTTTACAGGGGCAAATATCTTCACTTCCTCCCTGTTTACGGCGCTGAACGACGGCACCGTGTCTGCCGCTGTCTCCTTTGCGCGGTCCATGGTGCTCCAGATCGCCACGGTGCTGCTGCTGCCCGGCCTTATGGGCCCCGACGGCCTGTGGCTGGCGGCTCTGGCAACAGATACCTGCGCGCTGGTCATTGATATCTGCGTTCTGGGGGGAAACCGGAAAAAATACGGCTATTGCTGAAAAAGGGGCTGTCTCAAAATGATTTTACAAAATCCTTCGAGGCAGCCTTCTTTGACGCTTAGCGGGAAAAGCCGTTGACAATCGGCTGAATTTCGCTTACAATTGGGGTACAGACCAAAAATATTGGAGTGATGACTTATCACACGCAGATACGACAGCGAAGACGCGAAGCGCCGGATCCTGGCGGCTTCGGCCCGGCTCTTTCTGGAAAAGGGCTTCACCAATACCCGGATGGCGGAGATACTGAAGGCCGCCGATGTTTCTGCCAGCAGCTTCCAGCACCTGTTCCGGAGCAAGGACGGGCCCCTGACGGAGCTTACCATGATGGTATTTCAGAACCAGTTCGGCGCGGCCCGAAGCCTGGTTACCGGGGACACTTCTCCCGCCCAGCTCTATGCCCTGGAAACGGCCTTGCAGCTGACCATGACGGAGCTGAACGAGAGCCTGCGGGACGTGTATGTGGAGGCCTATACCTATCCCGACACCTGTGAGTTCATTGTCAACCGTACGGCGGTGGAGCTGCGGCGCTGCTTCAGCTCCTACCTTCCCGACCTGGGGGAAAGCGACTTTTACGAAATGGACCTGGGCACCAACGGCATGATGCGCAGCTTCATGGCCAGAAAATGCGACCATTATTTTACCATGGAAAGGAAGATCCGCCGGTTTCTGGACATGAGCCTCACCGTCTATCATGTGCCGCCGGAGGAGCGGGAGGAGATCCTGGCCTATGTGGAGTCCCAGGATCTCCGGAGCGCGGCAGAGCAGGCCCTGAACCGGCTGTTTGCGTCCCTGGCCATTTCCAACCCGCTGGAGAAGCCCACGGAGGGGAAGGCGTGACCACCCCGGAGGAAATGGCGGAGCGGATCGCCCGGGAAGTGGAGAAAAAAGGCGGGCGGACCTACTACGTAGGGGGCTTCGTCCGGGACCGGGTTCTGGGGATCGAAAACAAGGATGTGGACATCGAGGTCCACGGGGTCACTGCCGGGGTTTTGGAGCAGATCCTGGACGCTCTGGGTCAGCGGACCCAGATGGGGGCCAGCTTTGGGGTCTATGGCCTGAAGCACCTGGACCTGGACATTGCCCTGCCCCGGAAGGAGGAGGCCACAGGCCGGGGCCACCGGGACTTCGCCGTGTTTACGGATCCCTGGCTGGGCACGGAGAAGGCGGCCCGGCGGCGGGACTTCACCATGAACGCCCTCATGGAGGACGTGCTCACCGGGGAGATCATCGACCATTTTGGAGGGCGGGAGGACGCGAAAAAGGGCATCCTGCGCCACGTGGACCCCAAGAGCTTTCCGGAGGACCCTCTGCGGGTGCTCCGCTGCGCCCAGTTCGCCGCCCGCTTTGGATTCTCTGTGGCACCGGAGACAATTGCGTTATGTAAACGGATGGACCTAAGGGCACTGCCAAGGGAGCGGGTCATGGGGGAGCTGGACAAGGCCCTGGGGAAAGCGCCGAGACCCTCGGTATTCTTCGAGGTGCTGCGCAGGATGGATCAGCTTGACTGCTGGTTCCCTGAGGTAAAGGCCCTGATTGGGGTTCCACAGGACCCGGACCACCACCCGGAGGGAGACGTGTGGAATCACACCATGGCGGTGCTGGATGCTGCCGCCGGGATGCGGGCGGCGGCAAAGGAGCCCCGGAATCTGCTGCTGGCGGCCCTGTGCCACGACTTCGGGAAGCCGGAGACCACCTGTGCCGATGAGCAGGGCCACATCAGGGCCCTGCGGCATGAAACTGCCGGAGTGCCCTTGGCGGAGGCCTTTATAAAGCGCCTGACCTCGGAGACGGAGGTCAGGCGATATGTTGCCAATATGGTGGCCCTGCATATGCGGCCCAATGTCATTGCCCAGGGGCACCCCAAGCTCAAGACCACCAACCGCCTCTTTGACGATAGCCTGTGCCCGGAGGATCTGCTGCTGCTGTGCAAGGCCGACCGGATGGGCCAGCGGAAGGAAGCGGGCTACGAGCCGGTAGAGGCCCTGCTCCGGAGCCGCCTGGAAGCCTACCGGGAGACTATGGCGAAGCCTGGGGTCACCGGAAAGGACCTGGTGGAGCTGGGCTTCCGCCCCGGCCCGGCGTTCTCCGAGGCCCTGGGCTTTGCCCACAAGCTCCAGCTGGCCGGGGTGGAGAAGGAAGAAGCCCTGAGCCAGACGAAGGGATTTTTAAAAAACCATCCTCTCCTGGGAGAGGGCGGCAGGCCGAAGGCGTGACGGGTGCGGGAGGAGATTGTTAGAGCAACCCATAAAGAGTCCACTCCGCACCCCAAAAAACATTGATATCACTGCATTTCCAGACAAAATATGCTATAATAACTCCACGGGAAAAACCGGAGCAAAAGTCGAATGCGTCCCCAGCATCGACGGAAACAAACTGCTGATTTACACGAGAGCGGCAGCAAAGTATGAGTCAGTTGGCGTGGTTGATTTTTTGCGCAAAAGCTACACGGCCTTTTCCTGTGCAGACATGAATGATGTTGATGAGCGCACAGCGTATTGGTTTGATCATGAAAGCGTCATTATTGAGGCGCGTAGCGATGATAATAGCGGTAAGGATTATTACATTTATAGGATTTCATCTGAATAGGGAATTTCATCACGGGAATAATGTCAAAAGTTAGAAAAAGCCGTGCAGATTTAGAGAAAACGGACTCGCATCGATAGAAAATGAGCCTGCTACCCGTATAATTAAGGGTAGCAGGCTCCGTATTTTATGCCTGGCTCATTTGCTTACGGTCATTTTCAGTTGTGAAATATCGACCCGGATTTCTGTTTTGCATTTGGAGCAGTACAGCGGGAAATTGTACATTACCGTATCTTCATGTACTTTTGTTCGTGCTTTACCCCCACAGATTGGGCAGTGAATCCATGTTGCGTATTCTTTTCTATCTTCCATTTACTATTCCTTCACGTCGTTTTGGCGCATCAGCAATTGTCGGGCTTATTCTTTTGGGGGACAGGGCATTATGCTTCGGGAACCATCAGTTTGGTGCCGTCTGCAAGAAGAATGTGATCTACCTGATTGAGGTTAATGGGCTTCACGAACTCCTTGTTCATAATCTCCACCCGGCTGCCATCCTTCATAACTGCATAAGAGGAAGTACCCGTGAAGGAAAAGAAGTCTGCAAACTCATCTTCGCTTATCAGCTCAATACTTAGGCTACGGAGTTTCACAGAAGTAACCTCAATATCTTCATAAACATCAGTGCCGTCCATACTCCATCCTTTGCAGGCTTTTGCCGTAATAGGGTGGCTCAACAATTCGATTTCCCGGAAATCGCTGTCCTCAAAGGTTACATCAAAAGTCCAAACACCATCGCAAATCAGTTCTTCCCGTTCTCCATTATCCCAATGTCTCTTGCAAAGATTTTCAAAATAAACATTCAGAACAGAATCCTTTGAAATGGCAGCGCTTCCGTCCTTTGTACTGTAGCTGCGCTGTAACAAAACATCACAGGTGTTGTCCAGCCCGTCTTTGTCATCAGTAATTGCCAACCCACCACTATATCCGTTGATTTTCAGATTCGTGGACTGCAAATCGAATTCACCAGCAGTAATGCTATCCAGATTCACACCTTTCGGACCAATAATACTTATAATAATGTAGACTGAATGACCATCTGTCTGCGCAGATTTCAGCTCCACACTGTAGCCATTGATTTCCGAACCGGCAGCAACAGCGCCATTATCAAAATTCTCATAACCGTCTAAGAGTCTTGGTTGCAGAGAAAAATCAATGGCATCTGCGGCAAGTTCTACCTGCTTGTCCGTCAGGCTGTCTCCCAGACGAAGTGTTGTGGTGAAAGTTCCGGTATCACAAAATACCCAGGTATCAGAACCAGTCTCGCGAACAATAAGAACTTCATCTCCAGATGCGGTTTTGTAATTCCACTCCTGCCAGTCACTGTCTGCGCCAACGGCAGCATAGTCACTGATCAGACAATCCTTTTGACGGTAATACAGGCAGCAGAAGGTGTTTGTTACTGCTTCTGTATCTCCTTGCCCGGGGATGTCAAAGAAAAAGATCAAATCCAGATTGCCGTTTTCATAGTATTGCGCCTGATGGATGCGCATCTGCGCCTTGCTGTTACTGTTCAGAGCGTTCTCTATCCCCATCGCACGCAAAAGCTGCTTCTTTGTACGGAAAGGAACGGGGGCACCCTTCAGCTTCAGGTCATACTTGTCCAGAAGTTCGTCCAGTTTCTCTTTCATTTCTTGGGTATACAGCCCGTACCCGCTATATTCCGCAGGAAATTCTGGCTCGTTTCCCCAGACAGAACCCTGTATTTCACCATCCGGATCATACGCCTGCTTAAAGTCGAACCACTCCTGGGCAGCTTGGAAGGCTGGGGTGTTCTTCATTCCAGCAAAGGAAAGTACTTGCTCAGTAACCGCTTCCTTGCCGAGATATTCTATTGGTAATCCCGTGTCGGGGTCGTAGGCAAAGGCATCATAGGATGTCTGCTGTTCTCCAATCTTTATTTCTTGCAAGCTCAGGACATAGATAACTGCACAACCCACCAGGAGCAGCATAATAGCGATGACCGCCGCCAGCAAAAGTGGGCGGCGGATACGGCCATGTGTGTTCTCTCGCTTTTCACTACTTGCAGGGAACTGGCCATATTCCGCTTTCTCAATAAGATCGTCACCAACATATTTCAGCCCAAGAAAGATATCCTTTCCGTTCATACCTTGATTCCCTCCTTCGCAAGGTACATTGCCAATTTACTTCTCGTTCGATTCAGCCGCATTTGTACGGCACTTTCACTGATGCCATACCGAACCGCAATTTCGGCAATGGTATCCACATACCAGTACCGGCGCAGAAACACCATCTGATTCTCCGGTGTCAGAGTTCGCAGGAATGCGTCCAGAATCCGGCCCAACTCGCGGGCATCTGTTTCCATGTCACGGTATGTATCCGGGATGCAGTTTTCCATTTCCTGGGTCAAAGTGACTACCTCCGCATTCCGTTTTTTCGCCTTCTGCCAATCAATTCTTTTCAGAGCGAAATTCCGGCAGATTTTGGCAATGTACGCAAAGAAATGCTCCGGCCTCTGGGGAGGAATCGTATCCCATGCCTTCATATAGGTGTCATTGACACTTTCTTCCGCATCCTGATCATTGTGTACGATGTTGTCTGCCAGATGGAAGAGCCGACGACCATAGGTATCATCCGTATGCTTGATGGCATCTTCATTTCTGGCGAAGAACAGCTCTATGATTTTGCTATCATCCATTTGGGGTCACCTCACTTGTGTTTTCGTTCCTCACCCTAATAGATCGATTTTGTACTCAAAACCTCACACCAAATGCAAAAAATTTTCTTTTTTCATGGCTAAGGCAAAGGATTAGATGTTGGATGCAAAGAATTGTGTCCCATCCTCCAGCAGAATATAGTCTAACTGACTTAGATTCCACTCCGCAAGCCCCTAAAATGCGAAAACAGGGCTGGGAGCAGAAAGAAACCGGATTAAAAAAATACCCTCTCCTGCTGGAGAGGGTGGACCGGGCGCAGCCCGGGACGGGTGTGGAGGGG